>ERZ772779.241-NODE-241-length-27054-cov-8.915330_pt1 | contig 27054 bp, 24 predicted proteins | sample MGYA00511360_ERZ772779 | MGnify/ENA primary metagenome ERZ772779 (study PRJEB29015, sample SAMEA2738112) | human oral metagenome | biome: human oral; feature: human-associated habitat; material: saliva | place: China | collected 2231 ...
TCCTGGCGGCGCACCATCTCGCCCTGGAGGGCGTCCTGCATACGGTCGACGAGGGTGAGTTCCGACTCCAGGTTCGAAATCATGGCCGACACGTGCGGCAGATCCGCCATACCCGCGAAAGTCGCGCCACCCTTAAAGTCGACGAGAACCAGGTTCAGCTGCTCCGGAGAGTGGGTGAGGGCCAGGGCCAGCACAAGGGTGCGCAACACCTCGGACTTACCCGAACCGGTCGCGCCGATCAGCAAGCCGTGCGGACCCATACCCTGTTGGGCGGATTCCTTAATATCCAGGACCACGGGCTTACCCTCCGGCGTTACCGCGAAGGGGGCGGCGAGGCGCGCACGCCCCTCGCGGCGGGCCCACTGCTTCTCCGGGTCGAAGTCGCGGATGTCGCCGATGCCCACCAGCTCCATGAGGTCCTTCTGGCGCGACACGTCCGAGCGGCCCACGGGTTCCTCGGTGTCCTCCAGACTCTGCTGCGACGTAAAGGGCGTCATGCGCCGGGCGATAGCCTCCGCCTGAATCGCCGTCAAGCGGTCGGCGCGGGCCGTCTCGGGAAGCGAATCCATCGTCACCACGTCGACGACGTTCCCGCCGTCATGTTCTTGCCCGGGGCGGACGACGAGGCGCAGGGCCGTGTGCGATGTCATCGGCGTCCACTCGCGGACCCGGCTCATGATGGTCACGCCGCGAACCCCGGCCGCCGAGCCGAAGGGTGAGGAAGACGGGAATTCAGCGCCGTCACACACGAGAAGGAGATGGGGCCACTCAGCGATGTCCTCGCCTCGGCGGTACGCTCCGCGCATCGCGATGTCCGGACCGATCATCTCGGCCAGTTCGGTTGAATCCGTCGAAATCATGCGACCGGGACCAACCGCGTCGGCGACGACCGATGAACGGGCGTGCGGCATCCACTTGACCCACTCCCAGTCGCCCAGCCGATCCGCGGAACACAGGACCGCGATCTTGAGCTTTGATGGCTCGATGAAGCACGCCAGATGCATCATAATGGCGCGCATCTCGTCGTAGGCGTTCTCGCCCGCGCCGATGACCGCGATATGGCTGTAATCGCCTAAGTACAAGAACTTGCCGACGTTATCCGTGTGGTCGTGGACAGCTACAAAACGTTCCAGCGCAGCCAGGCACACGACGTCCAACTCCGTCAGCGGATCGATGGGAGGACGTTTCAACACCAACCCGAGGGGCTGCGTGCCACTTCCATAACGGAACGCCAACGCGTTGACGGTGCTGCCCTCACGCGACCACAGGCGCGATCCATTCGATGCCAGCGTCACCAGCGCGTCGGGGGAGGGATACACCCAGCTGTAGTAGGCGCGCTGCTTCTTCGCGACCTTACGTACGGACTCGCGAGTCTCCGCCAGGTACGACAGGTACTCGTGGCGCTGATTCTTGACGGTGTTGCGATGCTGATTAAGCTGGCGAAAGATGTTAAAGCCGACCATGCCCAGCATGGCGACGAGCATGCCGCCGCCCATCATCATGGAGCGCGTCCCGCCGTTCTGCACCGCCATGAACACCATGACGCCCGTCGAACCCAGCATGGGGATGATCATCATGAGGACGTTGCCCACGGATGCAGGCTCTGCCTTCTCCGGCGGCATCTGCAGGTCAAGGACGCCGGAGGGGTGCTCCGGAATCTTGGTAGTGCGCCAATTCTTGCGTGTCACCATCAACTCTCCTCGCGCCGCGCGCGTCAGTGTTCGATACGGCTGCTGCCAGTCTAGCCGAGCACCCTCACAATTTTGAACCTTCGGTTAGCGTTGGTGCACTACACTGGGCACTGCTGTGTTCTCAACGATCGGAGGTTTCATGAGCACCACCATGGTGTCCGTGACCGTCATTGACTCCGATGGCGCCTCCGATATCGCTGCCCCCGCGGGGACCACCGTCGCCGGGCTGTGCGCGATGCTCGCCATCGACTTGACGGAACCCTCCGTGCGCCTCTCCTACGCCGACGGGCGCCCCCTCAGCGGCGGCGCTGTCCTCGGACGTGACCTCGCCGCCGGATCCGTGATCGCGCTGTCCAGCCGTGTCCTGTCCGCGCAGCAAGTGAACGAGGCCTCGGCGCGCCAGGAGAATCAGTGGCTCTCCCCGGTCCTGGCCCTGGTCGGCTTCAGTTTCCTGCTCCTCGCGGCTGCTAGCGCCCTGTGCCTGCTGCCTACGCTGGGCGACGCCGCCCTCCGGGAACTCACCTACGCGGAGGATGGACCCGCCTGGGCTCGTGCGGCCTCGTCCATCCCGGTGTGGGCACGCGGCCTGTGCGCGCTCGTCTGCATGATCGGTGCCACCACCCCGCTGTTTCGCTCACGCCGTGTGCGAAGTCACCCCATCATGCTCCTCCTCCTGCCCGCACTGGTCGGCTACTCGATGATCGGCCTCGTCCCACTGGCTGGTATTCATGCGCTGTCCGTCGCCCCCGTCGTCGGCGTCTGGAGTGCACTCATCGTCACCCTCGCCGTCGCGTCTCTCACGGGAACTCCCTCCGCGCTCAGCGCGATCATCGCGTGGGGCGCGGCGACCCTGCTCGTCACGATCCACGCCTACCCGCTTTTCGCCCTCATCGACATCGCGCCCCTTGCTGTCATGATCGGCGTTCTCCTGTTCCTCATGTCCCCACGCCTGGCGCTGCGCGTGCCCGACAATCAGCTCATCGACTCCGCCAGCCTCCAGACCATCGCCTCGCGCATTCGTCAGCCCCCCGTGTCAGCCCCCAGCACCCTGACCGGCGAGCGCATCGCCACCGTTCTGAGTTACACCAGCGCCCGCAACACCGTGCTGCTCGTCGCTGCCTCCCTCTTCGTCCTCGTCGGGGGCATCCCCCTGGCCCACACGGTCACCCCCGCGATGAGCATGGGCCGAGGGCTGCCCGGTTTCATTCTCGTCATCGCGGCCATCACTGCCCTGCTGACGGTTCCGCGCGCCACCCGCAGCCACGCCGGACGCATCCTCCCCCGACTCTGCGCGGCCAGCCTCGCGTGCGCCTTCCTTTTTGGCGCGTGGGTCCAATCCTGGAGCGGCCCCGTCGGCCTGTATCCCATGGTCCCCGTTGCGATCCTGGTCCTCGTCGGCGTTGCGATAGCCGCTTGGGCGAACCTGTATGTGTCCAAGGGGTACGCCGCCCTCGTCGGCACCATCCTCGATGCCGTCCAAAACTTCAGTATCTTCACACTTCCCCCCGCGGCAGTCGTGGCCTCGGGACTATTCGCGTTCGCTTGGAGGGCGGTCCTGTAATGCCAGACACCACAACGACTCGGTTCGCCCCCGCCCCCGCCTCACGCCTCATCGGTGCCTACATCATTGACCTGCTCATCCTCGGCACACTCATGGGAGCCACCTGGTTCGTGTACTTCACGCCCCTGACGATCACTCTCATCAGCGCCGAGGCCGTGGTTGCTTCCGCTATCATGCTCGGTGCGAGCGGGCGCACCCCCGGCATGGCTGCCATGCGCGTCTGTCTTATCCGCGACAGCGACGATGCGCAGACGCCCTCCCTCGGTGCGGCGGCGGGCTACACCGCGCTCACCGCGCTGCTCCAGGTGACGCTTATCGGACCCCTCGCCGCCCTGACTATGGTCCGCGACGGGCGGACCTGGCTCACCGGCCCGACCGGTACTCGCCTGGTCGATCTGCGCGCGCATGCGGCGCTCGCGCTCACTCACTCTGATCAGGCCAGCGAGAGCCTCGAACGCGCCCGTTCCGCCCACGCCTCCAGCGGCTTTGAAAGCGTCCAGTCCATCCTGCCCGGTGAACTCCCGGAGCCGACCGCTCCTCTTCCGACGCCCCCCGAGGTGTCGCTCCCTGTAGCGCCCCTGCCGTCCCCTCCCGAGGTTTCGCACTCCGCTGCGCCCTCCTTCACTTCGGTCGGCCCAGCTATTCCTCCACCCATGACGGCTCCCAGGCCTCACCTGGCCCCGTTGCTTTCGGCAATGCCCAGCCGCGTACCTGCACCGCCGCCGAATCCCGCGCTGCGGAACACGGGACTCCCGGATCCCACGGCTGTCGGTGCAGCCCCGCCCACGCGAGCGCGTTCTGGTGGCCTCCCGAATCCCACGGCTGTCAGCGCAGTCCCTCGTCCCCCCGCACCGGCCTCGTCGAGTCCCGTGCTGTGGATCATCTTCGACTCCGGCCAGTGCGAACTGATCGACGCGCCCCTGGCGATCGGGCGCTCTCCCGCATCCGACGACGGCTCGCGCGCTGTCCACGTCCCCGACACGACCCTGTCCCTCTCGCGCACGCACCTGCGCCTGGGACCCACCGCCAACGGCGCGTGGCTCGAGGACCTGTTTTCCGCGAACGGGACGCAGATCCGCACCCCCGACGGGCGCATCGCCACGCTGGCTGGTGGCAAGGCCATCGAAGTGCCTGTGGGCACCGAAATCATCCTGGGCGAGCGGCGCGCCACCATCGTCCACGCCGACGCAGACAACATGTGAGGCCCAAGCCACAACTCATACAACACTCCCCGGAAGAAGGAACTGAATGTCAGCCCAACTTCCGGGGAGTAAGTCACCGGGCGCGCGGCGCCGGCGTGTTAGAAATCAGAAACGGTTGGCGTTGGCCTGGTCCGTCTGCTGGTAGTTGGAGTTCGCAGTATCGACAGCGTTGGAAGTCCTATCGAGGACGTCCTTCAGACCGTCCAGACCCTCGTTCCACTTCACCTGAGCGGCATCGTAGGCTTCCTGCGCTGCGCCTTCCCAGCTTGCACGCAGCCGGTTCAGTGTGGACTCAAGGTCATCGATGCAGCTCTGCAGGTTCGACGAACCGCTCCTGATGTCTGCTGCAGCCGCGTCAAGTGCGCTGTAATTTACCTGCTGATCAGCCATGTCTATCTCCTACCTTCCTCAATCACATTCCGGCGAGGATCGCCGAGATCGAACTCTGCGCGTCGGACTCGGTGTGCGCCATCGACGCGTCGGTGCCCCTCAGGTTGTCAGCGAGGTCCTGGAGTGCGTTGTTGAGCTTGTCAGCGTTCTCGTGCCACTGAGTCATCAGCTGCTGGAACTGTGCGGCAGCATCGCCCTTCCAGTTATCGCCGATGGTCGACAGGTCACCCTCAAGGCGGGCGATGTGGCCATCGATGTCAGCCTTGATAGATTCGACCTTGTCGTATCCCTCCTTGAGGGCGCCGTCATCAAGCCTCTGGTCTGCCATGTGAACCTCCATTTGTTCAAGTGGGTTCTCGTGCGGGTGCTCGAGAGTATGAGAATAAATGAATACTAACCGCGTTTTGACTGAAAATGTTAGTGTTCTTCAAAAATTAGGACAGAGTCTGACCGGAAAGATAGACTCATGTGGGTTATGGTACTGAGCCGCTGAGCCTGTCAAATGTCGCCGGGAGGAACTGCTATGGCAACGAAAACAGTTCGTGGAGTGGCGTTAATTCCGCTGACGATTACCTACGGTATGGAGCGTCGCGACGTCACAGTTCCACAGTCTGTTCCCCTTGTGGAACTGCTGCCGGGGTTGGTCGACGTGATCGGTGCCCGTGCAGATACGGGCACAAATGACGGCTTCGCAGTCCGAACCGCATCGGGGCGTCCACTCGACCAGTCGGCATCCCTGTCTGCTCAGGGTGTCCGCGCCGGTGCCTCGCTCCTGCTCGAACCCCTCGGTGAAGGCGTGGCCGACATGGTCTACGACGACCTCACGGAAGCAGTTGGGCAGGTTGTTGAGCAGGTGTCCACCCCTTGGACGTCAAGCGACGCGCGGACACTTGCATGCCTGTCTGCGGCGGCTCTTGTGTTTGTCGCCGCGATCCTCCTGGCGACGACACCCCCGGACGCCATCGCCGCCCTACAGCCTGGGCGTGTTGCCCTCCTCAACTACATCAACGGCGCAATCGGCGTGGTGTCCGCGCTGCTCGTCATGGGCACCTCCGCCGTGGTTACGCGCAAGAACCCGGGGCCGAGCGGCATCGCCCTGGCACACACGGTGCCCGTCCTGACTGCCGCCGCCGCCCTGCGCTTCACACAGACCCAGTGGGACGGTGCCGGATGGATCGCGATCGGCGTCGGCATTCTCGTTGGATCGGTCGCGGCCCTGACCTTGCCGGGGCGCTACCGTATCTCGGTCGCCGCGCCCCTCGTAGTCGGATCAGTTGTCACCGCGACGGGCCTGCTGGTTCGCTTCGGTAACCTGTCCCAGGTCGGCGTGTCCGCGCTCCTCTTCGCCCTGATCGTCGTCCTCCTCCAGCTGGCACCGTGGGTGGCGTTGGCCCACATCCCGGTGCGCATCCTGGACGCGAAGACAACCGAACAGATCCCGGCCCAAGGAATCATGGACCAGGTCAGCACCTCCTTTGTCTTCGTCGTGTCCCTGCGCGTCGGCGGCGCGCTCGCCGCGATCTTCCTGACGGTCTCGATGATGACGGCCACGGGGACGAAGTCCATCGTCCTCCCCCTCATCCTCATCCTTCTGGGATCAGTGTCCCTGGTCCTTCAGACTCGCTCGATCCGCGCCCGCGTCGAGGTGCTCATCGGTGCCCTCACGGGCCTGATCACGATCCTCATAGCAGCGGTCCTGGCCACCCGTGCGGACGCGACGATCCTGTCGTGGATCACAGTCATCGCGGTCGGTACCGCCCTGGTCCTGGTCATCACAAACGTCGTGGGGCCTCGTGCGCGCCCCCACATGACACGCCTCGCGGACACCCTATCGGTCCTGTCGCTCTTCGTCCTCATTCCCCTGGCCGTCTACCTCTGGGGCTGACCCATGCCATCAAGCAAAGACATCCTCGAAGCGCAGCGCTTTAACCGCGTTCGCCTGATCACCGCCTTCACCTCGGGAACCCCAGGTGGTCGTGAAGTCGACACGCCCTCGCCCGTGCGTCCGCTCCTGTTCGGCGCAGTCGTCGCCGTCATCATGTGCGTCGTTGGTGTCGGTATTCGCTTTTTCAACCCCAATCCCGACCTGACTGCGTCCAACTACGTGCTCGTCGACGTCACATCCACGGGATCCCGCTACTTTTGGGCCAACGGCGTCCTGCACCCGATCTCGAACGTGACGACGGCCAGGCTCCTCGCGCAAGAATCCGGCCTGACGGTCATCTCAGCCAGTGCCTCGTCCCTGATGAATCTTCCGCGCGGTGCCCAAATCGGCCTGGCACAGGTCCCCGACGACGTGCCGGCTACCGCGCAGCTGGCGACCACGTGGCTCTCGTGCGACCTCGACGACACCTACCACACGTGGGTCGCCCAGTCCCTTCCCGCCGACAGCTTTCCGCTGCAAAACGTCACGTCCGCGCTGGTCAGCCCCGATCACGGCACCACCACCTACTACGTGGACGCGACCACCCACAAGAAATACCTCATCGACGAAACCAACAGCCGCCTCGGCGACTGGGCGCTCTCCTTCCAAAACCGGATCGGATACCCCGTCGAAGTCGAACCGCAGTGGGCCGAACTCTTTCCCGCGGGCACACCCCTCAAGCCGTGGAGCTACTACGACATCCCCGGCCACGGGCAGCCGGCGACTGACCTGCCCGGTCCTCTCAAAAACGAGAACCTGACGGTCGGAACCGTCATCCAACAGATGAACTCCAGCGGAGAGGTCCTCAACTCTTACCTGGTTATCTCCTCCTCCCAACTCGCAGTCTTCAACTCCACGGCCTCGCGCCTCTACCAGGACGCGCCGCCCACCAAGTCCTTCTCGACGGACATGTTCAAGGACGTCACACCCGTCCACGCCGACTTCATCGGCGAGGACTGGCCTCCCTACGAGAACTTCGCGAACGTCGAATGGGCCGACCCGAAGGCGGATGCGCAGACCCGCACCTCGCTGTGCGCGCGCATGTCCACCGTCGACCGCGCCTCCCCGACAATCACGCTCGGCGTCATGCCCAAGCAACGCGCCGTCCAGGCAGCCTATGACGCCGAGTCAGTGTCCTCCCCGTCCGGCCCCACTACGACGCGCGCCGCGACCGTTGCGGGCGGCTCCGGGGCGCTCGTCGCCATCACGTCCGGCGGTGGACAGGCGGCGGCCTACGCCTTCGTGTCCGACATGGGCTACATCCACTCACTCGGGACAGCGCCAAGCGCATCCATCAACGCCCTGGGCTGGGCTCAGTCCGATGCCGTCGTCATCCCCGAGGCTTGGGCGCTCCTCATCCCGAGCGGCACAGACATGACCCCCCAGGCCGCCGCCGAGTCCGTCGGACTGTCATGATGAGCACGCGTTCCCGTTCCCGGAGGATGCGCCGGTGCCTCGCCGGTGGAGTCCTCGCAGCGGGCCTGGCCCTGGCTCCCGTCGTTACTCCGGTGGTCTCCTCCACGGACGAGGCCGGGGCGGGCATAGCGCTGGCACCCTCAGCCGCGCACGCGGATCCGTCGCCGACGCCAAGCGTGCGCCCCACGCCAAGCGGTCCTCCCACGGATACCCCGTCGCCTGCACCGACGGCGACGTCGGCGGACCAGACCTGCCCGGAGAACTCGCCCATCTATATCAAGGCACCCCCTGAGATCCTCGATCAGGTCGGCGTGCGCCGCGCATGGGACATCTCGCGTGGTGCGGGCGTGACCGTCGCCGTTGTCGACTCAGGGGTCGCCGCCGACAACGAACATTTCAACTTCGGTGATCCTACCGTCGTGCTGCCTGGAACTGACCTGAGCGGCGAAGGGACCGACGGGCGCGTCGACAAGGGCGAACACGGTACGGCCATCGCCGGCGCGATAGCCGCCCGTGAGCTGCCCTCCGCGAAGGGATCCGGCCTGGTCGGCGTGGCCCCCGAATCCCTCATCTTGCCCGTGCGCGTCGAGACGGGCCTTGATCCAGCCCCCGGGGCACATCAGCGACAGGGTGAGGAAAGCTCCGTGCAGCGCCTGGCGCGCGGAATCCGGTGGGCTGCCGACAACGGTGCCCAGATCATCGTCGTCGCCCAGTCCACCCCCGAAGACGACCCGGACCTGCGAGCTGCCGTCGAGTCGGTACGCGGACGCTCGCTGATCGTTGCATCAACCGGCAACACGTACCAGGAACAGACCACCGGTCAGGTCGTCTACCCTGCGGCATACGACGGGGTTCTCGGCGTGACAGCAACGAATGCCGACGGCTCTGCTTCAGACGAGCAGGTGCACGGCTCGCACGTGTCTCTGGCCGTGCCCGCAGCCGTCATCCACACGACCTGGTTCGACCAAGCAGATTGCCTGGTCGGCGGGTATGCGGGGACGACACCACAGCCCTCGTCCTCCTACGCGGCCGCGTACGCGGGTGGCTTCGCAGCCCTCGTCGCCTCCCGGTACCCCGATGAGGGCCCCGACATGTGGAAGTACCGCCTGGAGGTGACCGCTCTGCGAGGTGCCGCCGACACGCGTACCGACGAACTCGGATGGGGGATCGCAGCCCCGTACGACGCGCTCACTTTCGATGACATCGGCACGAGGTTTGGCCCCGCCCATCCCGACACCGCAGCCCATCCGCTGCCTCGGCGTGCCGCCGACACCTCAGTGAACCTATTCAATCGCGACAATAACCTCACGATCCGCGCCTCCATCGTGTCGGGGATCGTCGTCCTCAGCGCGGCCTCAATGGGAGGACTTATCATCCTGTCCCACCTGCGCAGACATCCCGCGCGGAGGGAATCCGACTCTGACGACCTCTGAGGAATGCGGAGAAGCGCGCGTGAACCCGGCACTCGCCGCGCATCCTCATCGGACCAATTGTGAACGAGTCGATAAGTCCTGTTATCCGCACGAACGACATACTTATCGCGAAATGGGAAGGGGCATACGCGAGGGCGTCGAGTTGGCTAGGATGACCATATGGTAAATGTGATGGGGCAGACGCCCGAAGATGCAATGCGAATCCTCCAGGAACGAATCGACGAGGCCCAGCGTCAAGCTCAGGGTGCGCGTGACTTCGTAGAAGCCTTGCAGAAGGCTCGCATCACGGGTCATGATTCGCGCAGCGAGATCGAGGTCGAGGTTAATTCCGACGGTCGCATGGTGAACATCGAGATCGATGAGCAAGCGCTCGAAGGGTCAGCCAGCGACCTTGAGCAGGCAATTATGGAAGCCTATGCTGATGCGGGCAACAACATGCGCGAATTCGTGCGTCAGCGAGCCACAGAATGCTACGGCGACAAGGTTGGTCTCATGCGTGGTTACCTTGATAACCTCGACGCCACCCTCGGTTCGTTGGGGCGCTGATCGACATGGCCAGTGCCGACCTCAAAGTAGATACCAGCCGTATCCGTTCTCATTCAACGGAGATCAGCAGCTCCGCATCAACGGTTGACGAGAGTGTGTCCGTTGCGGACACCACCAAGGGTCAAGTGACCGGCGGTGCCTTCGGCTTCCTGTGTTCCTTCTTCGAGGCTCCCGTCAACAAACAGATTGACAATTTGCGCGAGATGATCAGCGACCTCGCTGGCGCTGAGCATCGTTTGGTTACCTGTCTCCAGCAGTGGGCATACGAGATGGACCAGACCGAAAGCACCAATAAGAGCGAGCTGAGTGCTATCGATCCGGAAGGCAATACACCGGGTCCCGGAGGCTATGGCTCCGGCGGATCCGACTCTGGTGGTTATTCCCCCGGTGGTGGATCCGGGACTGTCGGAGGTGGGTCTGGGACTGTCGGAGGTGGGTCTGGGACTGGCGGCTCGGCACCGAGTGTTGATCCGTCGAAGGCTCCGGCAACAGAGCCGAACGATGCCGACAAGCCCACGGATGATGACAAGTCCAAGGGAGAACACAAGGTACCTGAGACCGAACTCAACGACGACGATAAGTCTAAGGGTAAGGACAAGGGCGACGACATGTCCAAGGGTAGCGATAAATCTGAGGATGATGACAAGTCTAAGGGCGATGATAAATCCGAGGATGATGACAAGTCCAAGGGCGACGATAAGTCTAAGGACGATGACAAATCTAAGAGCGACGATAAGTCCAAGGATGACGGTAAATCAGAGGATGATGACAAGTCCAAGGACGATGATAAGCGCGGTGACAAGGGGAGCGACGGCAAGGACGGTTCCGACGGCAAGGATGGATCGGATGGTTCCGACGGCAAGGACGGGGTCGGCAGCCTAGGCAGCATCCTTGGCGGCGGAGACAAGATGATTGTCGACGATGATCAGCTTCAGGCATTCCTCGACAAGCAGCGCAACGAGGAGAACGCTGATCTTGCGACGTTCTACGAACGGCAGAAAGCTGATCAGGTCGAAGCGCTCGAGCGCTATGCCGAACTACATCCCGACCAAGATATAACCGATATCAAAGCCCTGATCGAAACGAATCAGCAGGAACAGCAAGATGCAATGAGTGACTTCCTGACGCGACAGCGTGCAGACGAAGAAGCTCAGATTCGACAGTTCGTTCGGGAACATCCGCAAGCGACGACCCGAGAGTTTGACACCTTCATGGCCGAGCAACGCACAACTCAGGAGACAAGTTACCGGTCCTTTGTCAATGATCAGCAGAAGGCTCAGACAATGAGGATCGACGAATTCACGAAGACACAGTCCGATTCTGCCGCGGAAGACGTTCGTTCCCTCTTTGAGAAACAGGATAGCAACAGCGACAAGGACATCGAGACATTCCTTACTCGACAGCGTCAAGATGAGGAGCGTTCCCTGCGACGCTTCGTGTTTGAAGGAGTAGAGAAATGACGGCGCAGTCGCCAGTGCATACCTCCAGCCGGAGTAACTCAACCGCAACAGAAGGACTCGGGGTTGTCGATGACATCTATCGCAATGCCGTCGACATTTCCAACGGCGATTTTGCTTCGGTCCAAGCAATGATTGATAATGCTCGTTCCGGAATGATGTGCCTGGCGGCAGACCCTGTCGATTTCTTTGGACAGATGGCAGTCAGCTTCATCCTCGAGCACGTGGACCCGCTCAACAATATGCTCAACGACTTCACAGGTGATTCCGCCGAGGTCTTTGGCATGAGTGATAGTTGGCAGTCCATCGCAGACTCGCTGGCATCGGTCGCTGACGAGATCGACACCACCTCAAGTAGTGCGATGTCTGACATGGCTGGTCAAGCCGTAGATGCCTACCTTCATCGGCAGGAAGTGGTCTCCTCCGCTATGCGCGCGGTGAGCGAGAATGCCTCTTCTTTCAGCACCACACTCAATGATGCAGCAAACATCGTCGATGCGATTCACGATATCGTTCGCGATGCGATTGCCGACGTAGTCGCGACGTGCATCAGCGGCGTATTTTGGTCCTGCGTGACCGCCGGTGTTGCTAGTCCCGTAGAGGGGGCGAAGGTCAGTGGTAAGGTTACGAGCTGGGTGGTGACGATTGCACAGATCGGACAAGCATTGGTCCAGCTGCTGCAGTCCATCCAGCGTGTGTTTGATAATCTGGACTCGATTCAGACTGGACTGACTAACGAGGTCAAGGTCATCGGCGCGAATTGCACGATGCCTGCGGGTGGCTGCTGCGGCGCGACTGCCTCCACCGCCGATCTCTCGTCGCCCCTGACCGGTAACAGTGGTATGACCAGCAACGGTCAGACTGGTGGCACCAACGTGTACGCAAACAATGGCGGAACCGCCGTCGGTGGAGACAATAATGGCGTCATCAATAACGGTGGCACCATCAACAATGACAACTCAACGACAACCGTCGATGTTGACGTCAACCCGACATTCACCCATCAGGGCGATGGTTCCAGCGACTCGAAGACCGACGACAAGAGCGGTTCGCAGCACGGCCACAGCGACACCAAGCCTGATAAGAGCGGTTCGCAGCACGGCCATAGTGACGCCAAACCTGATAAGAGCGGTTCGCAGCACGGCCACAGCGACGCCAAACCTGATAAGAGCGGTTCACAGCACGGCCACAACGACGCCAAACCCGACAAGAATGAACAAGGACACTCTGGAAACGGCACCGGCCATCAAGAGAAGACGAATCCGGGGCATTCGAGCACTTCGGGCAACCAGGGGAACAAGACGAATCCAGTGACTACGGGCACCTCGGGGACGACACATAAACGTACTGAGCCTCCGATTCCTCAGCCTCCGAAGCCTGAGCCTCCGATTCCTCAGCCTCCGAAGGCTACACCGAATACTCACCCCTCGAACCCCGGTGGTTTTGGCGGTAGCCGACCTCACATCAGGACTCGCAAGATCAAGGGCAAGTAGGACGATCTGCCAGGAACTGGGGCTGGGCGCTCTCGCTCGGCCCAGCCCCGGCCTCGTTCCAGAACGGCGCGAGCATCCCCGCACACGGCTACGTGCGGGGGTGCTCGCCTCAGCGCAACTACGGGCGGTTCGCGAAGTACTCGAGCAGGCGAGAGTCGCCCGAAACGATGATCTCGTCGTCGGAGTTGATGCGCGTCGACGAATTCGCGTACTCGAAACGCTGCTTGGGGTGGCGAATCGCCAGGACGTTGACGCCGTAGCGGCCGCGCAGGTCAAGCTCCTCCAGCGAAAAGCCGTGCACCTCCGTGGGCGGGCGCAGTTTCATGATGGAAAAGCCGTCCTTCTCCATCTCGATGTAGTCGACCATGCGGCCGCCCACCAGGTGCGCCGTGCGCTTGCCCGCATCCAGGTCGGGGTAGACCACGTGGTGGGCACCCACGCGGCGCAGGATACGCCCGTGCTGGGAGGACGTCGCCTTCACCCATATCGACGAGATTCCCATGTCGACCAGGTTCGCGGTGATCAGTACGGCCGCCTCCAAGGAGGAACCCACGCCGACGACGGCGCTGCGGAACTCGCGTGCGCCCAGCTGCTCCAGCGCATCCTTGGACGTCGCGTCGGCTTCGACCAGGGGGAAACGGCCCGCGAAGGCCTGCACGCGCGAGGGGTTCTTTTCGACCGCGAGGATCTCGTACCCCAGCTGGTCCTGCGTCACCGCGACGGCTGAGCCAAAACGGCCCAATCCGATGACCAGCGTGCCTGACTGAAGGTCCTTTGAGTCACGTTCTTCTGCCATGACTCTATTCTTCCTTCCCCGTCCCGCGCACGCGAACGGTGCCCAGCCAGGGCCTCGTCGTGGAAGTCATCATTGCGCTGTCAACCGATGATCGGCTGCTCCTCGGGCATACGGATCACGCGGGAACGTTCACGCAACGCGAGTGCCGCGGCCACCGTCATCGAGCCCGTGCGGCCCGCGAACATGAGGGCGATAAGGACATACTTCGCGGCCACCGGCAGGTTAGGCGTGATACCCGTAGACAGGCCCACGGTGGCGAACGCGGACACGGTCTCGAACAGGATGATGTCCAACGAGTGATCCGTCATGGTCAGCAGCGCGACGACGGAGATGGCGACCAGGGCCAGGCCGAGCAAGGACACGGCGACCGCCAGGCGCACGGTCGACGTAGGGATACGCCGACCAAAGGTCTCGATGTCGCGGTCGCCTCGGGCCTCGGCGATGACGGCCAGAACCAGCACCGCGAACGTCGTCACCTTCACGCCGCCCGCCGTGGACGCCGAGCCGCCGCCGATCATCATCAGGATGTCCTGCACAAAGTGCGTCTGCGAACGCATCGAACCCACGTTGAGCGCCGAAATACCCGAGGACCGCGAGTTGACGCCCGCGAGCATCGCGTTGAGGATCTTCGAGGGAGTGTCCACGGACCCCAGTGTCGCCGGGTTGTGCCACTCCGTCAGCGCCAGGGCGAGAGCGCCGATGAACGCCAGGATCAGATAGGTCGACAGCGTCAGCTTCGTATGCAGGCGCCAGCGGCGCGGAGTCCACATGTTTTTCGCGACGTCCATGATGACGGGGAAACCGATAGCGCCCACGGTCGTCCCCAAGATGATGGGGATCAGCATCCACCAGTCGGTGACGTGCGGTTCGAGGCCGCCGGGAAGAATCACGAAGCCCGCGTTGTTGAACACGGAGATCGCCATGAAGACGGCATCCCACACGGCGTACACGGGGTCGATACCCATGGTGAGGAAACGGGGCAGGAACATGATTGCCAGGAACGCCTGCATGCTCAGCGAGGTCGCGATGACTGCCTTGAGCAGCGTGGAAATCTGGCCCATCGCTCCCGTCCCGGTCTCCTGGGTGGCGAGCATGCGCTGCGTGAGTCCCAGGTGTCGGGACACCGCGAAGGCGAGGATCGACGCCAGCGTCATGACGCCCAGGCCGCCGACGACGATGCCCGCCGCGATGACAGCCTGCCCGAAGGGGGACCAATACGAAGCCGTGTCCACCGTCGTGAGACCTGTCACGCACACAGCTGATACGGCGGTAAAGAGCACGTCGACGAAGGGAGCGGACTTGTCAGAGGCGGAAGCGATGGGCAACATGAGCAGCACGGTGATAACCCCGATGATGAGGGCGAACGTGCTGAGGGCCAGCCTGGCGGGGGAGTAGCGGGCCTGCCGGGACAGCCACGCGCGCGCACGCTGAGCGTAGGACGTGGGCACCTGGGGATGTGGGCCGCGGGGTCCTCCCGGCACCTGGCGGACGACAGGGGAGGGCTGTGGAGTCAAGGTTTCCGCTGAAATGGCGTGGGACGAGGCCGTGGCTCGCCCGCGCATCAGGGACCGTGTAGCACCGGGATCAGTGCGCAGCCGAGGGGCCTGAGGTCGAGGCGTGCGTCCCTTGCGTGCCGCTCCCATCGGACCTCCTTAACGACTCTGCAACAAAAGTGGATAAAGTTGCAGTTTTCATGTGGATGGGCAGTAGTATATTTCGTGAGGCTACGTAAGCGATGAACGAACGGGTTTAACGCGCCTCGCGAGCACACTGGGAGTCATTAATGGAACAGCAGTCGGCGCCGCGCTTTATGACCGTCACGGAAGTGGCGGACATCATGCGCGTCTCTAAGATGACTGTGTACCGATTGATTCACAGTGGCGAAATGCCCGCGATTCGCGTCGGAAAGAGCTTCCGAGTCCCGGAGGCCGCGGTCGCCCAGATGATTCAGGCCGGTATGGCAGATCACTCTGGTGACCAGGCTCGCGTCATTGGCGGGTAGTATAGGCACGATGTGCCCGGCTCGGGCACCCATCATCCATCAGCGGTAGTACCTCTGCCGCACACACTACGAGGGAGGAACCCCATGGGCTCCGTCATCAAGAAGCGCCGCAAGCGCATGGCGAAGAAGAAGCACCGCAAGCTCCTGCGCAAGACGCGTCACCAGCGTCGCAACAAGAAGTGAGCGAGCGGAGGCCCGACCAATTGGTCGGGCCTCTCGTGTATTCGGGGCCCTATACTTGGGTGTCATGGACCGCACCATTATTCACGTTATGCGCCACGGCGAGGTGGACAATCCCGACGGTGTTTTGTACGGGCGGCTGCCCGGTTTTGGGCTGACGGAGCTGGGGCATGCGATGGCTGCCCGTGCCGCTGAGTATCTGGTTGATTCGGGTGCGGATATTGCTCGCGTGATTTCGTCGCCGCTGCTGCGCGCGCAGTTGACGGCGGCTCCGACGGCGGCCGCGTACGACTTGAGTATCCAGTCGGATCCGCGCCTCATTGAGTCGGACAACGTCTTCGAGGGGCTGCCGGTGAACACTAACCGCGCGATGCTGGCGAACCCGAAGTACTACAAGTACTACTGCAATCCGCTGCGTCCCTCGTGGGGTGAGCCCTATCGGGATATCGCGTCGCGTATGAGTGCGGCCCTCTCCTCGGCTTTGCGCGAGGCCCGGGGGCGTGAGGCGCTCGTCGTGTCCCACCAGAATCCGATCGTGACGCTGACGCGCTTCGTGAACGGCCAGTCGCTGGCGCACGCGCCGAAGTCGCGCCACTGTGCTCTCGCGTCGATCACGTCGTTTATCTTCTCGGGCGCGACGCTGGTGGGCACCTCCTATGCGGAGCCCGCGGCGGACCTGGTCGCGATGGCGAAGGATATGACGCCGGGGGATTCGCAGGCGGACCTGCGCCGCTGAGCGTACCCGCCGGGCGAGCGCGTCGTATCGCGGCCACGTCGCGCCGTGACAGGACAGTGCCCGAGGTGTGACCGAGCACTGTTCGAGGCGTGCGGTGTGAGCGTCGCTCAGTTGGCCTCGTCGCTGGAATCCTCGGCGGTGTCGGTGCCCTCGTCCTCGGAGCGCTTGCGCTGTTCCTGCGCGCGGCGCTCGTCCTCGCGGCGCTTGCGCTGGATGTCGCGCTCGAGGCGGAACAGGAACTCCGGGTCGTCGTCGGGGGCGGAGGGGCGCTTGGGGGCCTCGGGCGTGCGCGTCTGCTTCTTTTCCGCGCGTGATACCCAGCGCAACACGAGCCAGGCGATGGGGCCGATGGCGGCGATCGTCGCGGTGAAGAGGATGATCATGAGCCAGATGGGCTTGGCAATCTTTCCGGGCATCTCGTCTTCGGGCGTGCGGTGCCAGTCGGCGGCAGCGTAGATGGTGACTGCGAGCATTGCGGCGACGAAGACGATCCTGGCCATGCCCCTAGCATAGGGGCGTGGGCCGTCTCACGCTGGCGCGTTCACTCCCGGAGCAATCGGAGGAGCCGCGCGGCGTTCAGGCGCGCGTGACGCGGGGGAGCGTCGCGTACGAGGGGGCGGCACCCGGCGCGAGGACCGCCGTCGATCCGGCGCGGATGCCGTCGGATACGGCCTCGGTGAAGGGCTTGCCGAGGGCCATTGCGGCGGCCAACGCGCCCACGCAGGCGTCCCCGGCTCCCGTGGTGTCCACGGCCTCGCCGAGGGTGAGGGCGGGGCAGTGCCCGGCCTCGCTGCCTGACGCCCACGCAGCCCCGTCCGCGCCGAGCGTCACCATGACGTGCTTGGGGCCGAGGCCTCGTAGCGCCCGCGCGACGCCGATCGCCTCGGTGGGGCTGGCTGGGGCGGGCATGCCGAGCGCCAGGCCTGCCTCCGTTTCGTTGACGACGAGAACGTCGACGCGCGCCATGAATGCGGCGTCGGTGGGGCGCACGGGGGCCAGGTTGAGCAGGACGCGCGCGCCAAACGAGTGTGCCCACGTGAGGGCTTCGGCGTTGGCGGCCTCGGGGATCTCGGCTTGGAGGACGACGATGTCGGCGGGGGCGGGGAACAACGAGGCCTTGGCGGGCTCGACGGTCACGGTCGCGTTGGCCCCAGCGTCGAGGATGATCGTGTTCTCACCAGAGGAAGCGACGGTGATGAGCGCGGTCCCGGAAGGGCCGTCGACCTCGCGCAGGTGGGTGACGTCCACGCCGTGAGACGCTAGTTCCGCGCGCAGGCGCTGGCCCGAGGGATCCGCGCCGACCGCGCCCACGAAGAAGACGGGAACCCCCGAATGTGCGGCCGCGGCGGCCTGGTTCGCGCCCTTGCCGCCGAGGCCGTAGGTGAGAGAGGTGCCCGAAAGTGTTTCGCCGGGGCTCGGGAAACGATCGACGGTGACCGAGACGTCCTGGTTGATGGAACCGACAACGATGACGCGAGACATGGTGCTCCTTTGCGAGGGATGATTCATTGTGCCACTCCAGAGGTGGGGCAGTGGCGACTTTGAGCCTTGAGGGACGGGCGTGCGAATGGGGAGCGCCCGACTGTGGGGGCATTAAGTTCGACTACATTCGCACACTAGTTTCCTGCAATACTGCTAAAGCGTTGATTTGTGGTGAACTAATCGCCGTGCGCACGCTCCGATTCTTCATCTCATCACGGGCGGCAGGCCCCACCTGCCGCGTCGCCACCGTCCCCTCACAGGTCATCCGAGGGGCGGCCTCGGCCTCGTCGATCAACGTGCGCACCGTCGCCACGGACGGCGAATACGCGCACGGGCCCGCGCGCGTGCTCCTGCCGCTTCTCGGCATCTACGCTCTTGGGACGGTCTCCCTCCAGGGATTCAACCTCGTCTACCTGCGCGTCGCCCAAGACATCGGCGCGGGGGACGCCTCCGGCCTGATCACGGCGATCCCTGGCATCGTCCTCGGTGTTGCCTGCTTCCTGTACGGAACCCTCGGTGACTTCATTCCGCTGCGCCGCATCGTCGACGTGGGAATCGCGCTGATCGTCGCGGGTTCCCTGCTTGGCTTCGTCTTCTCCTCGTCGCTGGTCGGCGTCATCGTCGCCCGCGCGCTCCAAACCCTCGGATACCAGGCGGCCGCCTCCGCGTACATGATCCTGGCGACCGCCATCCGTGACCCGAAGAAACGAGGCCTCTACGTCGGCCTCATGTGCGCCGCCTTCCAGGGTGGCACCGCGATCGGCATGCTCTCGGGCGGCATTCTCGCCGACATCAACTGGGCGCTTCTCCTCCTCATCCCCCTGGCCGGCCTCGCATTCCTACCGATCATGGGGCGCCGAGTCCCCGCGCGCGCCCGCGCCGGACGCGTCGACGTCGTCGGCCTCGCGATCTTCTCATCCCTGGCCCTGCTTCTCACCCTGGTCGCCGCGAACCCGCGCTGGTGGCTCATCGCGGGCCTCGTTCTCGGCGGCGTCATCTTCTGGCGATACATCGGGCGTGCGCGCACACCCTTCATCACGCGTTCCTTCTTCACGAACGTGCCGTGGGTGCGCTCGATCAGCCTCATCCTGATCGTCTACTGCATGAACTTCACGGTCGCGCCCCTCATGAACGGCATCGGCGCCGCCAACTACGGGCTCACGCCCGCCCAGGTGTCCGTGCGCCTCCTGCCCGCCTACTGCGTCGCCCTGGCCACCGCCATGACGTCGGGTGCCGTCATGGCTCGCATCGGGCGCGGGCGGACCGTACGCGCGTGCGTCAGCCTCATCCTCGCGGGTACCGCCCTCCTCGCGCTGTGCATGAGCATGGGGCCGTGGGTCATCACCGCCGCCATGTGCTTCATCTACGCCGGCTTCGGCGCCCTGTTCACGCCCATCTACGACACCGTGTTCGCGACCGTCGCTCCGGGGCAAAACGGGCGCGCCGTCGCCATGAACGACCTCGCCATGCAGGGCAGCGCCGCAATCGGCATCGGCGTGTTCACGCCCCTGCTCGCCTCGGGGGCATTCCGGGCCATCGCCCTCGTCTGTGTCGTCGCAGCAGCGACCGGCATTGCGGGCGACTGGCTGCACGAATACCTCTACCGCCGCGGGCGCTGAGACCGAGGAGGGGTGGCGCCGCAGCTCATGGCGGCTCGCGATCACCCGGCGAGTAGTCCTGGGAGGTCGGCGCGCTGAGTGCTACTTCTTCGGGATGACTCTCGGATCGAAGCCTGCAGGCATACGACCGGTTTGGAAAAGAAGGCGCTCCGTATTTTTCGTGATACCAGACCATCGTTGTCGTTCTGCCGCGATCCCCGTTGTCCTCCTTCTCCCACATCGTAAATCCGAGAGGGGGTGAGGTTGTCATTGAGGATCGACCGGACTTTGTCGACGTCGCGCTCCTCGGTGTGCGGTTAGTTGCTGTGTCATCCCTGTCCTGCGGGCGGGAGAGAAGGGTCGAACCAGTCGGGGATGCGTCCGGGCTGGTCGAGCAGCTGTGGCGGGTTGCCAGTGGACCCGTCCGAGGGGGTGTCCTGGGTGTAGTAGTGTGTGCCGGTTTGCTCTCCGAGTCGTGTTGTCGACGACACGACTGCTTGGTATTCGTCGTTGATCCACAGGAAGTTCACGATCTCGACTCCGTTGGATGTCCAGCGTTTCTCGGATAGTTCGAATCCGAGGGGGAGGAGACGAGCGTTGTAGGTGTCGCGGATGTGGTCGGTGTCCAGCTCGGCGAAGAAAAACATGCGTGATTGGAAGGAATATACGGTCTTTCCGTCGTCCATGTAACTAGCGATGAAGTAGTCGTTCTTGTACGCCAGGAAATTCTCGGCGGTGACGAGCTCGTTGCGCGCGGCGATGATCGCGGGCTCTAGGTCGCGCTGGAAGGCTTCGACGGATTTGACATGGGAGCTAAACGGGTTCATGGATCCTCCAAAAAACGGTGCGCATGCGGCGCTGACGTACGTGTGTCCTTCGGGGACATGGAACTCACCCACGTCCTGAACGCCCGAGCCAGGCGAGCCGAATTGAACCAGGTCGTCGATGACGCCATCTCCCACCAGAGTTGCGGCGATGCCCGCCGTGGTTGAGCCGTAGGAGTGACCGGCGACGGTGATATGAGCATCGCCAGCGCCGTGCTCGCGCGCTGCGTCGATGCCGTTGAGGAAGCCGGCGAGCTTGGGAGCGCCCTCGTTAGCCAACGTCGTACTCGACGCTTCGATGAGACCTGGAGGGGCGTCGTAGCCGAAGAACGAGACCATCGCGACCTTTTGCCGCGGCCTGCTGCTTCTTCTGCCGCCTCACGCATGACCTTAGCGTGATTGTCGTAGTCCCCGAGAGAGCCAGCAACGCTCGTCGTCATGCCGGGAACGATGACGCCGATGTGATCGGCATCGTCCGGATTATTCTGCGAGACGGCCGCGAGGATGTTCGGTCCGGAGGCATCCAACTGCATCAGGTAGCGGGGGACCGGCGGATTCTCCGTGTTCTCTCTGTTCAGAGTTTCCTCGATCTGTTCGAGGGCTGTAACGCGGTTCTTCAGGCGATCTCGTTCAGAGCGCAGAGCTGGCTCGATATACGGTCCATTGTCATCGTAGAACTTTTGAAGGTCAGCCTCGGCCTGTTTTTTTAAGACGAGGCAGCATGATCCGGTTCGCCTGGTTGCGCGACGTGTAGTCGACGCCCTCAAGGTTGCCGATGACGTCGGGATGCTGTTCGATCATCCACTGCTTGTCGTCGTCGGATAGAGAGCTCCACCAAGACGCGACTTCCTGTGCCGAGGCTCCGGGGGTGGCAGCGAGGGACGCACCTTCTTGGTAGCAGAGTAGTGAACGTTGTTGTCGTAGGTTCCCGCGTCCAACGCGGATATTTTCTGCGAGAGAGACTCGACGAGTTCCTGGGCTCGTCTGAGGGCTGTGTGACACGCTTCTGTGCGGTGTCGACCATGTACTTGATATCGAGGATATTTTTTCCGGCCTTTTTGAGCCTCTTCACCTCCGCTGCGCCAATTGACACATTTCCGCTCGCGTCAATAGACATGCCCCACGTGTTGGCCAGCTGCTTTGCGTCGTCAGCGTTCGCGCGAACTTCGTCAATGCCCTGAGCACCCTCAGAGGCGATCTCGGCTGAGCTGATGAGGAAGTTGACTTCCTTCTCGATAGCCATAATCTGCTTGCGCAGTGCGGCCTTGGCGGCCTTGACTGTTTGGCCAGAACCAATGAGCTGTCCAATCGTTGTCCAAGGGCATCACCAACAGCCTGCAGCTTACGCTGCTTGTTTTCGCACTCAACTGCGTACTCCTGAAGCGGCGCGGCTTCCCATTGCTGGATGTCTGTCCAGTTCGCAGCTTCACCACCGAACCCGGGGCGACCGCGCCCATCGGGGCGTGCGCGCCCGGCGTCTAGGAATCATTGCTCATCGTGGCCTGCGCTTAAACGGTGAGTAGTGCTGTCGGTCATCCTATCTGACAGATGGTCGTTTTTCATCGCTCGAGGAGACCCTGCGAGCGTGGGAGCCCCGGCCTCGTCGATGAAAACCTAGGAAATCACGAGGGCAATGGCTGCGAGAACACTCCAGGAGAGGGTGAAAAAACCGGTGTTTCGCAGCACCGTGATGAGCTCGCGGCCCGAGGCGCCGGTGAGGATCGGCATGCTCACCCCGGCTGCCCATGCTCCCGCGCCCGCGCCCAGCGCGCCCGTCGCGAAGGGGTGCAGCCCCACCGCGACGCCCAGAACGATGATCAGCGCGACCGGAAGCCATGCACACGCCGCGAACACCCAGCGCGACGGGCGATCACCCAGGCGCACAGCCGCCGTCATCTTGCCCGACTCGCGGTCCGTCGGAATATCTCGAATGTTATTGGCCATCAGCAGTGCCACCGACAGCAGGCCCAGCGCCGACGCGCTCATCCACAGCCACCACGGAGCCGACTGTACCTGCGTCCACGTCGTTCCCACGCACGCCAGCAGGCCAAAGAACACGAAGACCATCAGCTCGGACAGGCCGATGCCCATGTACGCGTAGGGGTGTTTGCCGCCCGTGTAGAACCACGCTGCCACGACCGCCGCAGCGCCCGCAGCGATCAGCCACCAGGTGCCCGACACGGCGACCAGCGCGAGGCCCGCGACCCCGGCCAGCGCAAACGACCCCAGCGCGGCCGCCAGGACCGTCCTCGGCTTGGCGAGGCCACCGCCCGTCAGACGCGCGGGTCCCTTGCGATTGTCATCCGTCCCGCGGATGCCATCCGAATAATCGTTCGCGTAATTGACCCCCACCTGCAGCGCCAGCGCCACCAGCAGCGCCAGGGCAGCGCGCGCCGCGCTGAAACCTCCCAGGTAGTGCGCGGCGGCCGAGCCCACGATCACGGGTGCGGCGGCGGCAGGGAGGGTGCGCAGGCGTGCGCCTTCAATCCAGTCAGAAACGGAAGCCATGCCCACCAGTGTAGTTGGAGCGGGCACGGGTTCGGGTAGCGGGTTAGCGCACCCACGCCCGCTCGGTGCCCGAGGCCTCGGCCGCGACCTGCGCGGCGGCGGCGCGGTCGATCTTGTCGAAGCCCAAATAGGGGAGGGCCTCGACGGCCACGACCCGGCGAGGAGCCTGCGCGCGCCCGATATGCGCCGCCGCATGCTCGCGGATCGCCGAGCCGAGCTCCGCCATCTCCAGCGAATCCGACGGCATCTGATCGACAACCACGAGAGCGGTCACCACGTGGCCCCACTTCTCGTCCGGAGTGCCCAAAATCCACGCGTCCGAAATAGCCTCGAAGGACCGCACCGCGCGGCGCACCGGACCCGGTGCGATCGACAGGCCGCCCGAGACGATCACGTCATCCGCGCGACCGCGCACCTCCACCTTCCCTGAAGCCCGGATAATGCCCAAGTCCCCGGTGAGCAGCCAACGTTGGCCGCCCTCGTCAAAGAAGGGGCTGTCCGCGTCCAGGTAGCGAGTCATGAGCGTCGGGCCGTGGATCGCCAGGCGCGTATGCCCATCCCAATCCACCGCGCGCACCGACGTGCCCGGCAGAGGCTTGCCGTCGTACACGCAGCCGCCCGCCGTCTCCGTCATGCCGTAGGTGAGGTGCACCTTCAGGCCAGCCTCGGTCGCGCGTGCGAGCAGCTGCTGGTTGGTCGCCGCCCCGCCCACGAGGATCGCCGCCAGCGAGCGCATGGACCCCACGACCTCCTCGCCGGCGTCGAGGCACTGGGAGAGCTGGGTGGGTACGAGGCACAGGTAGCCGGGCATATCGTCCTGCGTAGCGCCCTGAATCGCAGGCAGGAGCGCGCGGGGATCAAAGCCTTCCGAGGTGTCGACGATCTGCGGGTTCGTCTCCGCGACCGCCGCGCGCAGCAGGATCATCGCGCCCGCGATGTGGTGTGCAGGCAGTGCCAGGATCCAACGGCCCGGGCCATCCAGGGCCAGCTCGGTGGCCTTCGCCGACGCCATGAGCGCCTCGATCGACAGGCCAACGAGGCGCGGGGTACCCGCGCTCGACCCCGACGTCGGGACGACCAGGTCAATGCCGTCGAAGAAATTCGGGTCCGCGTTGATCGCCTCGGCGAGGCCGGGGTAACGATCCTGGGGGAAAGCCTCCTCGGGGGTCACTGCGGAGCCGCGAAGCGTCGCCGGGGGCACATCCTCCGGGGCGCGCAGAACGACGACCGTGTGCGGCGCCGGATGATCCGGGTCTGCCTGACGCTCCTCGTAGAGCTCCACGAGCTTATGAATCGACGCATTCGCCAGAGCAACCGCGCCGATAGCGGTGCCTCCGGGCACAACAAGAAGTCGCGGCGCAGTCATGATGAGCCTCCCAAAGTCTACGGCGAACGCATATACAACCAGGATAAAGGCTCGCGTTCTCGCAGGTGGTGAGGTACCTCGCGGCAATAATCACGTTTGTCGGTCGAAATGGCTAAGTTGCGCCCAATTCCTTGTGGCAGACAACGCAGCTGAAAATTCAACGGAATTTCCGCGTGGGCATGCATGAGGCGATACAATAAGAGGCGATGCTCAAAAAACTATCCCTGAAAACCAGATGGGCGATTGGCGTCGTGAGCGCCCTCATCCTCCTCGTCGTCTGCGCCGGCATCGTGTATGCGGCCAACTATTCCGGACGCGCCCTGCCGGGCACGACCGTCGCCGGCACACCCGTCGCGGGCATGACCCGCGACCAGGTGATCTCCGTCGTCAACGAGCGTGCCGACGCCACGACCGTCACGCTCACCGTCCTAGGGAAGACCACCGAGGCCTCGCTCAACGAAGCGGGTATCACGGTCGAGGCCGACGAGACAGCCGACGCTGCCATGAAGGGCTCCACGTCCCTGCCCGCGTTCGTCAGCGCCATCTTCTCCAAGCGTGACGTCGAACCCGTCCTCACCGTCAGCGACGAATCCATCAAAAAGCTTGCAGCGACCGCTAACTCGACCCTCACCTCGGAAATGAAGGACGCCGCGGTTATCGTCGCCGAAGACGGCGACTCCTTCACCGTCACCCCCGCGCAGAACGGCAACGGCGTGGCCATCGAGGACGTCGCCTCTGCCGTCAAGCAGGCGGGTGCCACCCTCACCTCCGTCACCCAGGACGTGAGCGTGCGCCAGATAGAACCCTCCGTCACCACTGAGAACGCCGAGGCCGTCGCCGAGAAGGCCAACGCCCTCCTCGATACGCGCATCGAAATCTCCGACGGTATCGACACCTTCACCGCCGAGCGCTCCGACAAAGTCAAGTGGATCGAATTCCTCACCAAGGATGACGGCAGCCTCGACGACCCGTCCATCAGCGGCGTCAAGGTCGCCGACTGGGTCAACGCCCTGGCCGCCACCACTGACGTCAAGCCCGAGAACCGCGTCGACAACGTCGACTCCAAGGGCAACGTCCTGACCGTCGCTCGCGAAGGCAAGAAGGGCCTCAAGACCAACAACACCGAGCAGATCACCAAGGACGTCGTCGCCGCCATGACCGACGGCAAGGCCTACAAGGGTCTGTTCCACTACGACGACGTCGAGCCCGGCTCCGAGACCAAGCAGGTCGCCGAAGGCACCGAAAACCTGGTCTACCAGGCAGCCGAAGGCGAAAAGTGGGTCGATATCAACCTTTCCAACGCCACCGTCACCGCCTATGTCGGTGGCAAGGTCGCCGGCGGTCCCTTCTACATGGTCCCCGGCGCCCCCGACACCCCGACTGTCACCGGCACCTTCCACGTGTACCTCAAGTACGACGTGCAGACCATGCGCGGTAGGAACGCTGACGGTACCAAGTATGAGACCGAAGGCGTCCCGTGGGTCACCTACTTTACCGGCTCCTATGCGATGCACGGTGCCCCCTGGCGCTCCTCCTTCGGCTGGAGCGGCTACGGCGGCTCCCACGGCTGCGTAAACATGCCCGTCGGCGCCGCGAAGTTCATCTACGACTGGACCGACATGGGTGACACGGTGGTCGTGCACTACTGATACGCGTCGTGCACTGCTGATCGCCACTGAGCATTGAGGGCGGGCCGGAACCGAGAGGTTCTGGCCCGCTTTTTTGTGTTTGTGTTTGTGGCGCCGCTGGTGTTGCTTGTGGCCCCACGGGTGTTCCGGGCGCCGGATGGCCCGGCCGCCCGCGAGGCTAGGATCGCGTCGGAAAAGTTGGTGTAGGTCCGGGAACGGCCCCTTTGTAAGGGAAACGGCCATTGCCTAGAATCTGAAATCACGACAGATCAGGTTCTAGAGAAAGGCAATGACCGCAATCGAAAGCATTGCAGACGTGAGGACGCCGGAGGCGGCGCTGGCCATCCCCAGGTTCGAGGACGGCTTCGTGAACATGTAGGAGCTCCTGCGCTCCCTGGCCGAGTCGATCGTGAACGAGATCATGAGCGCCGAGGCCGACCAGATGTGCGCGGCCACGGGCAACAGCAGGAACGGGTACAGGGAGCGCACGCTCACAACGTGCGTGGGAACGCTCACGCTGCGCGTCCCCAAGCTGAGGTCCGGCAGTTTCTTCCCCGACGACGTCCTCGAGCGCTACCAGAGGGTGGACAGGGCGATCGTGGCCGCCGTCGCGGAGATGTACGCCACCGGCACGAGCACCAGGAAGGTCCAGAAGGTGGCCCAGGCCATGGGCGTCGAGCGGCTCTCGAAGGACCAGGTGAGCGCCATATGCGGGCACCTGGACGCCGAGGTGGGGGAGCTGGTGACGCGCCCGCTCGGAAAGCTGCGCACGCCCTACCTGTGGATAGACGCCGCCTACGTCAAGTGCAGGCGCGACCGGC
>ERZ772779.245-NODE-245-length-26925-cov-10.494083_pt1 | contig 26925 bp, 19 predicted proteins | sample MGYA00511360_ERZ772779 | MGnify/ENA primary metagenome ERZ772779 (study PRJEB29015, sample SAMEA2738112) | human oral metagenome | biome: human oral; feature: human-associated habitat; material: saliva | place: China | collected 2231 ...
TTGGCTTAGAAGCAGCCATCCTTGAAAGAGTGCGTAATAGCTCACTGGTCAAGTGATCGTGCGCCGACAATGTAGCGGGGCTCAAGCACACCGCCGAAGCCGCGGATCCTCAACAAATACCCTGTCGCTATGCGGCCAGGGGTTGGGGGTGGTAGGGGAGCGTTGTGTACTGGGTGAAGCGGCCGAGTGATTGTGTCGTGGACGGTACGCAAGTGAGAATGCAGGCATGAGTAGCGATACTAGGGTGAGAAACCCTAGCGCCGAATGACCAAGGGTTCCAGGGCTAGGCTAGTCCGCCCTGGGTGAGTCGGGTCCTAAGGCGAGGCCGACAGGCGTAGTCGATGGATAACCGGTTGATATTCCGGTACCGGCTGGTAACCGTCAAGTGTTGACTGAAAGGTACTAACCCACGCTAAAAACACGGCTGAATGCCTTTTGGGTGTTTGGTTGTGGTTTTGGTTTGGGGACAGGCTTTCTTGGTAGGCAAGCGTGTGGAGTGACGCACAGTGGAAGCCTTCGCGAGGTGATGGTTTATCCTCGTTTAACCGTGTAGCTTACTGCTCAGGTAAATCCGGGTGGTTTTATGTGAGGCGGGATGATGACCATCTTTTGGTGGGAAGTAGGGGTGATCCTGTGGTGCCGAGAAAAGCTTCGACGCGAGGTTGTTAGCCGCCCGTACCCTAAACCGACACAGGTGGTCGGGCAGAGTATGCCTAGGCGCACGAGATAATCATGGTTAAGGAACTCGGCAAAATGCCCCCGTAACTTCGGGAGAAGGGGGGCCTGATACTTGATGAAACCGTTTTTGGCTTTCTAGGGTTGAGGGTCGCAGAGACCAGGGAGAAGCGACTGTTTACTAAAAACACAGGTGCGTGCGAAGCCGTAAGGCGATGTATACGTACTGACGCCTGCCCGGTGCTGGAAGGTTAAGAGGAACCGTCAGCTGACTTTTTGTTGGTGAAGCGGTGAATTTAAGCCCCAGTAAACGGCGGTGGTAACTATAACCATCCTAAGGTAGCGAAATTCCTTGTCGGGTAAGTTCCGACCTGCACGAATGGCGTAACGACTTCTCTACTGTCTCAACCATGAACTCGGCGAAATTGCATTACGAGTAAAGATGCTCGTTACGCGCAGAAGGACGGAAAGACCCCGGGACCTTTACTATAGCTTGGTATTGGTGCGCGTTATAGCTTGTGTAGGATAGGTGGGAGACTGTGAAGTGGTCACGCTAGTGATTGTGGAGTCGTTGTTGAAATACCACTCTGGTTATAGCGTGTGCCTGAACCTTGGCCCGTGATCCGGGTTAGGGACAGTGCCTGGTGGGTAGTTTAACTGGGGCGGTTGCCTCCTAAATTGTAACGGAGGCGCTCAAAGGTTCCCTCATCCTGGTCGGTAACCAGGTGTTGAGTGTAAGTGCACAAGGGAGCTTGACTGCGAGACTGACAGGTCGAGCAGGTACGAAAGTAGGAACTAGTGATCCGGCGATCCCGTGTGGGTGGGTCGTCGCTCAACGGATAAAAGGTACCCCGGGGATAACAGGCTGATCCTGCCCAAGAGTCCATATCGACGGCATGGTTTGGCACCTCGATGTCGGCTCGTCGCATCCTGGGGCTGGAGCAGGTCCCAAGGGTTGGGCTGTTCGCCCATTAAAGCGGTACGCGAGCTGGGTTTAGAACGTCGTGAGACAGTTCGGTCCCTATCCTCTGCGCGCGTTGGAAACTTGAGAAGGGCTGTCCCTAGTACGAGAGGACCGGGACGGACGAACCTCTGGTGTGCCAGTTATCCTGCCAGGGGTATGGCTGGTTTGCTACGTTCGGGATGGGTAACCGCTGAAAGCATCTAAGCGGGAAACTAGCTTCGAGATTAGGTTTCCGTCCCATTGTTTGGGGGGAGGTTCCCGGTAGATTACCGGGTTGATAGGCTAGGAGTGTAGACATTGTAAAGTGACCAGCTTACTAGTACTAATTGACCGATAACTAACAATAATTCTTGTTTTTGGGGGTGTTTGCGTCCACTGTGCGGTTCACGACCAACACGGCCTTAAGGGTTGGGTTGAGAATGTGAATAATTGTTTCACTGACTGGTGAGTGATTGCCTTTTTGGGGTGTTGCTTGTTTGTTGTGTTGGTGGTTTTAGCGAGGGGGTTACACCCAGTATCCTTTCCGAACCTGGAAGTTAAGCCTTTCTGCGCTGATGGTACTGCAACTGGTAGGTTGTGGGAGAGTAGGGCACTGCCAACCGTTTCCTTCTGGTGGTGGGGGTGTTTGGTCCTGTTGAGGGGTTGATGCTCCCACCACTCTTTTTTGTTTGTGGTCTTGAAGATCGGGCGTTGTAGGGGGTGTGTTAGATTTTCTAACACACCCCCTACTTTTATGTTCCCAACCCATCGGCCGTAACGGCCGACTTTTACGATTTAAAGGCAGCCTGAAGCTGCCTTTATACTTACGGGCCACCCTTGCCAGGCCCCATTTAAACTCATCCCTTCAAATTCAAAGGCATACAGATGTTTATTACCGGCCTAGTCCTAGCTATTGCTGCAGCGCTCATTCACGTGCTCATCTTCAAAATGGAATCCATTTCCTGGACCAGCGAGAAAACCCTGACCACCTTCAATATGAGTCCCCAGCAGGCCGCCAACACTAAAGAGATGGCCTTCAACCAAGGCTTCTACAACCTATTTCTAGCTATCGAAATACTTCTAGGCGCCATCATCTACTACACCGCCAGCCACGCAGTAGGCCTAAGCCTAATGTTCTTCGGGACCGGCTCCATGCTGGCTGCCGCCGCACTGCTATTTATCACCAGCCCAGACAAGCGCCCAGCTGCCCTCAAACAAGGCACCACCCCGCTACTAGCCATCATCTTCCTCACCCTAGGTATCGTTCTGGTATAGCGCCCGAGGAGACCCTGGCGTTGAGTAGACCATGGCGTCTCGCGTGGCCTGTGGCTCGCAGAGTTTAAACTGCGGGTCTTTGCCGCTAAGTATGGGTATCGTTCTGGTATGAGTGAGCCAGACGCCGTCGCCGTAGAAGACAACCGCAGCAACTGGGAACGTATGCGGGCCGGGCAGCTATACCGCGTAGACCCCACCGATGCGCGCTTTAATGAAATCCCAGCCCGTAGCAGCAAACTCCTGGAAGAATACCGCCTAGCCTTTATTGCTGGCGACAAAGACCAGGCAGACGCTCTGCTGCGACAGGTGCTGGGCGACGTCGGCCAAAACGTAACTATCCGACCCCCGCTAGCAGTCGACTACGGCTGCCACATCAGCGTAGGCAACAACGTATTCATTAACTTTGGGCTAATCGCGCTGGATGTAGCCGACATCGTCATCGGTGATAGCTGCCAAATCGGCCCTAACGTGCAGCTGCTGACCCCCATCCACCCGTTGGATCCGCCCACCCGTAAAAGCGGCTTAGAAGGCGGCAAACCCATCACTATCGGTAACAATGTTTGGCTTGGTGGCGGGGTAATCGTCTGCCCCGGGGTCACCATTGGTGACGACGCCGTAGTGGGGGCAGGATCGGTAGTGGTTAAGGACATCCCAGCCGGCGCCGTCGCCGTAGGAAACCCAGCCAAAGTAATCCGCAACTTGTATGAGAACTCCGGCCAGTAGGGCAGCTAAAGCAAAGCCCAGTAGGCTGGTAAAACCTCGGCCAGTAGGGCCGCTAAAACCCCGCCCAGCAGGAGCGCTAAAGCAAGGCCCGGCAAGGCCGTTAAAGTAAGGGTTATAAAGGGGATTAAAAGCGCAGAAAAGATTAAGCAGCACCGGGTCGGAGAGCGCCAGTCGGCGCGTAGGCCGCTCGTAGCGGCAGATTTTGGAGCCCGGGGCCCGTCACGACCCGATGCCGGCCCCAACTCTACACGGTTACTCGTCCAAGTCCAATCGATAACCCACGTTACGCACGGTGCCAATGAGATGATCATGCTCACCGCCAAGCTTGGCGCGTAAACGCCGCACATGCACATCCACAGTACGTGAGCCGCCAATATAATCCTCGCCCCACACGGCGTCGAGTAAAGCCTGACGGGTAAGCACCCGGCCCTGGTTAGCAGCCAAATACTTAAGCAGCTCAAACTCCTTATAGGTCAAATCCAGGGTGTTACCATGCAAACGCACGCTGTAGGCGTCAGTGTCAATCACTATGTCGCCAACTTCCAGGATCGACTCATCGCTAGAACCACTAGAGCCAGCATTACTGTCTGCAACCACGCTAGACTCCAGCAGCCGCAACCGGGCCGCTAACTCTGCCGGGGAAGCAGAAGCAATCACAAAATCAGCAATCCCCCAAGAGGAAGTCAGGGCCACAGCGCCGCCCTCCTCAATCACAGCCAGCACCGTATAGTCCATGGAGGTGGCCAGCAGTTGGCATAGGGGCCGCGCCCGCAACAGATCCGTGCGGGCATCAACCATTACGACGTCGGCATTTTCAAGCGCCCCATAAGAATCAGGCTGGGGCGGCAAAACCTGCACCTGGTGTTCGAGAAAAGCGATGGCTGGCAGCACGGCACTGGCCTCAGGCTCGTTGCTAAGCATGACCAGCCTCATTTGCTTCCTCCTTAAAGTACTGATACCCCTAATGCGACACCAGGCACAAGTTTACGGCCTTTTGGGTGGTTAAGGTGCATGTATCGGCAGCATATGGGACGATTCAAGGGTGACTAATTCGCCTGCGCAATCAGAACCCCTTGCCGCACCCGCCCAGAACCAGGTTTCCGGGCGTAAGCGGACACGTACCAGCGTGAAGGAACAGGCCGCGCGCCGCTACGGGACCCAATACCACACCAGCGACGGCGTTGTGGAAACCGGTCTGGTGGACACTGCCTGGACGCGTCTGGCGATGGCTGGGGTTATGCCGCTATTGCTGGCCCTAACTGCCGTATCCCCGTTCTGGGTTACCTGCCTGCTGGTGTGTGGCTTGGCGGTGTGTTTCGCTCAAGGCTGGCCGGCATTGATTCAGGCCGAGCACGACAATGTCACCGGTATTTTCCTGGCACTATTTGGGATCGCCAGTGCCGTCACGCTCACCCTAACCGACGAATACGGTGACGCCACCAAGCTAGCTGGTATTGGGGTGCTGGCAGTATTTGCCCTACAAATGCGTTCCGGAGCCCACGAAGGCCTGCTGGAAGAACTATTTACCTCCCTGTCCGGGGTGGTGGTGCTGGTTTCTGGGGCTGCCTGGTGCGTGTTCTCCTCCGGCTTGGCTGCCTCTAGCGTTATTGTGCCCACGGCTGTGGCCCTGCTGATTGGGGCTTCGCTGACGGTACTGGAGGTGCCCGCGTGGGTGCTAGAAATGCTGACGGTGATCATCCCGGCCCTAACCAGCTGCGCCGTGGCCGTGGCCCTGGCCCTGGCTGGCTTCTTTGGTCCCTCCCACCAGGCTGTGGATACGGCCCTACGTTCCGGGGCGGGCTGCCTGGTGATCGGTTTCGTAGCTGGTTTGCTAATGGCAATCGCTAACCGTGTGCTGTGGACCCACCGCTGGGTGCCCGGCGGTCGCGCCGCCATCACTTCAGCTGTACTGCCGGTGCTGGCTGTGGGCGCCCCCACCTACTACATTGCCAGGGTGATGGCCGCTTTCGTGGCTGGCTAACTTTCGTGACCAGCTAGCTGGCTGACGCGTACACTGGCCACGTGGCTTTTACTTTTCCTGACGATATTTCTCCCGATCTTTACCCCCTAGCCTGGCTGCTAGGTAAGTGGCGTGGCTACGGCATTCTTACCTACGGCGAGGATGTTCCCGAGCAGGCGGTATATCAGGAGATGAGCTTCGAGCACGACGGCGGTCCCTACTTGAAGCAGACCATCACTATCTGGACCGTTGACTCCACCAAGAGTGAGAACCTCGACTTTGAAATGAGCGGCGCTGAAGGCGCCAGCAAGATCACCCCGGCCCAGGTGTGGTCCACTGAAACCTCTTACTGGCGTCCGGTGGGCCAGTACAAGCCTGAAGCTCCTGAATCCGCCTCCGGCCCGGTAACTCCCATCACCAACCTGGAAATCATCAGTGCCGACCCGGCCGGTCACGCCGCCGTATGGGAAGGCGCCGTGCAGGGCCCGCGCATTGAGCTAGCTACCACCAGCGTGCAGCGCAGCGAGTTCTCCGCTGAGCTAGAACGCATGACCCGCATGTACGGCCTGGTTAACTCTGAGCTGATGTGGACCCAGGACATGGATGCTTTTGGCCGTAAAGAGCTCAAAACCTATGCCTCTGGCCGCCTCAGCCGCGTTGAAGACGAGGCCCAGCAAGAGCCTGAGATGGGCGCCGCCCTAGGCGAGCGCGCTGACAAGCCCAGCGCTGAGTAGCCATAACCCGCTATGGCTTTTGCACCCGAACACTTTGGTAACCCCCTGCGTGAGCAGGCGCTACTAGCTCAGGGGCAGGCTTGGGCGTGGCTTAGTCGCGACGTCGTTGAGGTAAGCGGCGCTGATCGGCTCAGCTACCTGACCACCGTCTCTACTCAGGTGCTAACCGACCTGGAAAATGATGGTCAGAGCCGCCAGGTGCTGTTCCTGGACGCTAACGGCCATATCCTATACGCCGCCTTGGCTGTGGCCGCTTTAGTGCCAGATTCGGGCGAGCAAAGCGTGCTGCTGCTGGTGGATGCCGGCTGCGGCGAGGGGCTAGCCCAGTTGCTTAACTCGCGTCGCTTCATGTTGCGTGTACAGGCCCAGGTGCGTCCAGATCTGCAGGTAGCTGGGGCCATTGGTGACGTAGTGCAAAAGCTGGCCGGCGTCGTCGAAAACCTAGTAACCACCTGGAGTGACCCCTGGCCGGGCATCACCCCCGGTGGCAGCACCTACTTCACTGGCACGCGCCACCCCGGCGCCAACTACCGCGCCGGCGGGGTAGTAGTGGCCCTCGAAGCTGGGCAGGCGGCTCTGGGCCAAGAGGCAGTCCCAAGCCAAGCAGCGGGCTTAACCCAAGGCTTAACCCAAGTGGGGGAGCTGGCCTGGGAGGCGCTGCGCATCGAGGCCGGACTGCCGCGTTGGGCGCGTGAAGTGGACGCCCGCGCCATCCCCAACGAGCTAGATTGGCTACGCACCGGTGTGCACCTAAACAAAGGCTGCTACCCGGGCCAAGAAACCATCGCCCGCACGGTCAACCTGGGTCGGCCCCCGCGTCGCCTAGTGCAGCTGCAACTAGCCGGCTGGCAGGGGCAGCTACCTGAGGTAGGTGCGCGCGTATATCTGCCCGTTGGCGACAACCCTGCCGGCAAGGTGGTGGGTGCGATCACCAGCGTGGCACGCCACTGGGAGCTGGGCAATATCGCCCTGGCCCTAGTGCGTCGAGGCGTGCCCGCACAAGCTGAGCTGGCGGTAGATCTGGAATCCGGCTATGAAAGCGCTAGCCAAGAGCTACTGGTTGATCCCGCAGGTAAGGCTGAAGCCTCACCCAGCCAGCGTCCGGGCCTGGGTTTAAAGCGGCTGCGCCCTGAGCATGGCTAGCCCCAGAAAACGCAGCTTAGCCGTTAAACTCAGTCAAGAACTTAAGTGAGGTATGTATGAGCGAAATCCTGGCGTATGTGGCCTTTTACGTAAGCCAATTCGTAGCCATAGTCAACATTGCCTTGGCTATCAGTGCGTTTTTGATTATCGTCTGGGCGCTGCTAGACACCCTGGTACGTCCGGCTAACCTATTCCCGGCCGCCTCGCGCCTAAGCAAGTCCGCTTGGATCGGGGTGCACATTGGGGCGGGCTTGGCCTGCGTGGTTTTGGGCTGGTACTCCTTCTTCGGCATGATCGCGGTGGCGGCCTCGGCAGTGTACCTGGCGGGGGTGCGTCCCCAGCTGGCGGCGCTGGCCCCGGCCCGCGTGCGCTCCAAGCTGCGCGTCATTGACGAAGGCGACCGCAACAACTGGCGCAGCTGATGCGGGCGGTTATCCAGCGTGTTAATCGCGCCGCAGTTAGTGTTGACGGCCAGGTGGTGGGCGCTATTGACCGCCCGGGCCTGCTGGTTTTAGTGGGGGCTACTCACGACGACGGCGCCGCTCAGGTGGCCTTAATTGCCCGCAAAATCGCGGACTTGCGGCTGCTAGAAGGGGAGCTGTCAGTAACCGACGCTGCCGCCCCGGTGCTGGTGGTCTCCCAATTCACCCTTTATGCCGACACCCGCAAGGGGCGCCGCCCCAGCTGGAACCAGGCGGCCGGGGCTGATGTGGCCGAGCCGCTGGTGCAGGCTGTGGTTGAAGATCTGCGCTCGCGGGGGCTTGAGGTGGCCACGGGCCAGTTTGGGGCCCACATGGTGATTGATATGCAGGCCGATGGGCCGGTCACTATTGAGCTTGAGGCCTAGGTGAGGTTTGTGCTTTGCCTCATAGCGGCATGGCGGCACCCGGATGGGCTTAAGTGACTTAAGATCTGCAAACTGGATCTGCAAACTAGAGGGAGCCTGGCACTGCCAGGCTCCCTTGCATAGTGGCGCCAATGATGGGCCTACGGCCACTTGGGTGCGCCGCCCAGCCTGCTTATAGGCAGGCTGCGATCACCGTGATGGCAATTAGCGCCGCTAATAGCAGTGCGCCGTGCTTGTTAGATGCAGTGGACTTAAACGTGCCGGGCCCGGTGGCCGGCTCCAAAATCCCGGTGATGCGGTCGATGGTGGCCAGCCAGATGAAGAACAGCACGAAGCTGACTGAGGCTGCCCACAGGGGCATTGAGGGGGAAATGAGCCACGTTGCTCCGGCGCAACCTAAAGCCAGCAGGGCGCTTACAAGTTGGCCGTCAGAAACACGGTTGTGGGCTGCAAGCGTTTGCTTGACGATGCGCATGTTTTATACCTCCAGTTAGAGCGCGGAACCTGAACAGTTACTAAGCGCGTGCAAATATTGTAGTCTAAATGTGCTATTTTTCATAGAGAAAATAAGTATTCACTACTTGACAGAAGTGACCTGCTATATTTAGCTAAAAAAATCCTAATTCCCTAGGGAATTGAGGTTTTTTATGGAATCGCGCGGCAAAGTATGCGTCATGCACCTATGGGGGAAGGCTTAGCTCCGGCCCGCTTGCCCTTCCGTGGCGCTTGCTTGCCCTTCCAGTGGGGGGTCCTCCCAGTTTTTAGGGTGCCCTCTTTGAGGAGCCAAGATTTCGGGCCATCGTATGAAATACTCGATCGGATTACTTGGGATTTAAATAAAGCGTGGCGTGAGTAACGGTTTTGGCTGACCTGAGTCAGCTAGGCTCAACTTTGCATATGCCGCGTGCGAAACCGCTAGACCGCTTTATAGGAAAGCGGGATAGCCTTAAGCCATACAGTTATCGATGGACCTGCCAAGGAGCAGCCCCGAATGTTTGAACGTTTTACGGACCGAGCTCGCCGCGTCGTCGTCCTAGCCCAGGACGAAGCGCGCGCGCTCAACCACAACTACATTGGCACAGAGCACCTGCTACTGGGCCTCATCCACGAAGGTGAGGGCGTAGCAGCCAAAGCTCTAGAGTCAATGGACGTAACTCTAGACAAGGCACGTGCCCAGGTAGTGGAGATTATTGGTGAGGGCCAGTCTGCCCCTAGCGGTCACATCCCCTTCACCCCACGCGCCAAGAAAGTACTTGAGCTCAGCCTGCGTGAAGCCCTACAACTAAGCCACAACTACATTGGCACTGAGCACATCCTGCTCGGCTTGCTGCGTGAAGGCGAAGGTGTGGCAGTTCAGGCTCTGGGTAATCTCGACGTCGACCTGGCAGCCCTGCGTCAGGCGGTAATGCAGCTGCTCAGCGGCTATGACGCCAAAGAAACCGTGGGGTCCGGTGCCTCTTCGCTCAAGGAGGGGACGCCGTCGGGAAGCGCCATCCTAGACCAATTTGGCCGCAACCTGACCCAAGCCGCCCGCGAAGGCAAACTCGACCCGGTAATTGGCCGCTCCAAGGAAATGGAGCGCGTCATGCAGATCCTCTCGCGCCGCACCAAGAACAACCCGGTACTAATCGGTGAACCCGGTGTAGGTAAAACCGCTGTGGTGGAGGGCCTAAGCCAAGCCATCGTGCACGGCGACGTTCCCGAAACCCTGCGCGACAAGCAGCTTTACTCCCTAGACATGGGTTCGCTGGTGGCCGGCTCGCGCTACCGTGGTGACTTCGAAGAGCGCCTAAAGAAGGTGCTTAAAGAAGTACGCACGCGCGGTGACATCATCTTGTTTATTGACGAGATCCACACCCTAGTTAGTGCCGGCGCGGCTGAGGGTGCCGTCGACGCGGCCTCCATCCTCAAGCCCATGCTGGCCCGTGGCGAGCTACAGACCATTGGCGCCACTACGCTAGAGGAATATCGCAAGATCGAGAAGGATGCTGCGCTAGAGCGCCGTTTCCAGCCGGTGCAGGTAGAGCAGCCCACCATTGAGCAGGCCATTCAGATCCTCAAGGGGCTGCGTGACCGCTACGAATCCTTCCACCGCGTCATCATCACCGATGAAGCCATCGAAGCGGCCGTTAAGTTCTCCGACCGCTACATCAACGACCGCTACCTGCCCGACAAGGCCATTGACCTGGTTGACGAGGCCGGCGCGCGCCTGCGCATCCGCCGCATGACCGCCCCGCCGGAGCTACGCGAAATTGATGAGCGCATCGCTGAAGTTAAGCGTGAAAAAGAAAGCGCCATTGACGCTCAGGACTTTGAGCGCGCCGCCGCCCTGCGTGACGACGAACGCCGCCTAGGCAGTGAGCGTGCCGCCAAAGAGCAGGCCTGGAAGAACGGTGACCTAGACCAGGTAGCCGAAGTGGATGAAAACCTGATCGCTGAAGTACTGGCCATGAGTACCGGCATTCCGGTGGTCAAGCTGACCGAGGCTGAATCCACCAAGCTACTCAACATGGAAGCCGAGCTACACAAGCGCATCGTGGGCCAGAACAAGGCCATCGAGGCGCTGAGCAAGTCCATCCGCCGCACCCGCGCCGGACTCAAGGACCCCAAGCGCCCCGGCGGTTCCTTCATCTTCGCCGGTCCCACCGGTGTGGGTAAGACCGAGCTGGCTAAGGCCCTGGCTGAGTTCCTGTTCGACGACGAAGACGCACTAATCCAGCTGGATATGAGTGAATTCGCCGAAAAGCACACGGTTTCGCGCCTGTTTGGTGCCCCTCCCGGCTATGTCGGTTACGACGAAGGTGGCCAGCTGACCGAAAAGGTACGCCGTCGCCCCTTCTCCGTGGTGCTATTCGATGAGGTTGAAAAAGCCCACCCGGACATCTTCAACTCGCTGCTGCAGATCCTTGAAGACGGACACCTCTCTGACGCCCAGGGACGCGTGGTTGACTTCAAGAACACGGTGATCATCATGACCACCAACCTGGGCTCCAAGGACATTGGCAAGTCGGTAGCCACCGGTTTCCAGTCCACCGAGAGCGGCACCATGGACTATGAGGAAATGAAGGCCCACGTTAACCGTGAGCTTAAGCAGCACTTCCGCCCCGAGTTCCTCAACCGTGTCGATGATCTGATCGTCTTCCCGCAGCTGAGCAAGCCTGAGGTGCGCCAGATCGTGGACCTGATGATTGCCCGCCTCGACAAGCGCCTGGTAGAGCAGAACCTGTCTATTGAACTGACCGACGCCGCCAAGGAGCTACTGGCCGACCGTGGCTTCGACCCGGTGCTTGGGGCTCGCCCGTTGCGTCGTGCCGTGCAGCGTGACATTGAAGACGCTCTCAGCGAGAAGATCCTGTTCGGTGAGATCGCTAGCGGCAGCCACATCCTGGTCGACGCTCAGGGTGAAGGCCTGCTAGGTGAATTCACCTTCACTTCCATTCCGGGCGCCGCCCGCCTACCCAAGGCCCAAGACAGTGAACGCTCTGAAGCGGCACAGATTGAATCTGCCAAGTTAGAGGCGGAAGGTGTCTGACCTTTAAGCTGTCTGAAGCTAACGCATCAGGCCTGGTAGGCCGCTAACATAACTAGGGCCGCCCCCGCTAACGGGGGCGGCCCTCGTTATTTTGGTTGGGGGGATTGTAGCGCTATTTGTAGTCTTGCACACACAAAAAGCTTTAACATATTTACAAATATTGGCCTGTTTGGGGCGTAAAAATTTGAATTTAGGCCATAAGTCACATTAGGATTTTGTCGGTGCGTGACTTCCCGTCACACACCGCATGGTAAGGCAAGCATCGACAAGAAGAAGGCGAAGATGCCCAAGTACGTATACATGTTCAGTGAGGGTGACAAGGACCAGAAGGATCTGCTCGGCGGTAAGGGTGCAAACCTGGCTGAGATGACTCGCCTGGGACTGCCGGTGCCTCCTGGCTTCACTATCACTACTGACGCTTGTCGCGCATACTTGCACGACGGCGCTGTTCCCCCGGAGCTAGCTGTACAGGTAACCACCGCGCTACGTCGCGTAGAAGAAGACCTAGGCCGCCAGCTAGGCGACGCCGAGGACCCGCTGCTGGTGTCGGTGCGTTCGGGCGCCAAGTTCTCGATGCCGGGCATGATGGAAACCGTGCTCAACATTGGTCTAAACGACCAGTCCGTTGAGGGCCTGGCCAAGGTAAGTGGCGACGAGCGTTTCGCCTGGGACTCCTACCGCCGCCTAATCCAGATGTTCGGTAAGACCGTGCTGGACATTGAAGGCGAATTCTTCTCCTCCGCCCTAGACGCAAAGAAGCTAGAAAAGGGCGTCAAGCTGGACTACGAACTGAGCGTAGATGCTCTCAAGGAACTGGTAGACCAGTACAAGCAGATCGTTAAGGAACACGCGGGTATCGACTTCCCCCAGGACCCGCGCACCCAGCTAGACATGGCCTCCGAGGCCGTGTTCCGCTCCTGGAACACCGAGCGTGCTCACATCTACCGTCGTCGTGAGAAGATCCCGCACGACCTGGGCACCGCCGTCAACGTTTGCACCATGGTCTTCGGCAACATGGGCGAGACCTCCGGTACCGGTGTGTGCTTCACCCGCGACCCCTCCACCGGCCACTCCGGTGTCTACGGTGACTACCTGGTCAACGCCCAGGGTGAGGACGTTGTAGCCGGTATCCGCAACACCCTGTCGCTAGCCGACCTTAAGAACATTGACCCCGAGTCCTACCGTGAGCTGCGCGCCGCCATGCGCAAGCTGGAGACCCACTACCGCGACCTATGTGACATCGAGTTCACTATTGAGCGCGGCAAGCTGTGGCTGCTACAGACCCGTGTCGGTAAGCGCACCGCTGCCGCCGCCTTCCGTGTAGCCAGCCAGCTGGTTGACGAAAAGCTCATCACCCTGGACGAGGCCCTCACCCGCGTTACCGGTGAGCAGCTAACCAAGCTGATGTTCCCGCAGTTCGCCACCGATGTAGAGCGTGAGCTGCTGACCAAGGCCATGCCCGCCTCCCCGGGTGCGGCTGTAGGTGGCATCGTCTTCGACAATGAAGAGGCCGTCTCGCGCGCCGCTGAAGGCCAAAGCGTCATCCTGGTTCGCCGCGAAACCAACCCCGATGACCTGCCCGGCATGGTTGCCGCTGACGGTGTGCTCACTGCCCGCGGTGGTAAGACCTCCCACGCCGCCGTCGTCGCCCGTGGCATGGGTAAGACCTGTGTCTGTGGCGCTGAAGAGCTAGAGGTCGACGCCGAAGCCCGCACCCTGACCGTTAACCGTGACGGCAAGCAGGTTGTGCTGCACTCCGGCGACGTAATCGCCGTAGACGGCACCACCGGTGAAGTATTCCTAGGTGAGGTCCCGGTAGTTGACTCCCCGGTTATGACCTACCTGCGTCGCGGCCTAGACGAGGCCCTCTACCGCGCCGAGGACGCCGACACCCGCGAGCTGGTTGCCAGCGTGCACCGCCTGATGCGTCACGCCGACGAGCGCCGTCGCCTGCGTGTACGCGCCAACGCTGACAACCCCGACGACGCCCGTCACGCAATCCACCGTGGCGCCGAGGGTATCGGCCTGTGCCGCACCGAGCACATGTTCCTAGGTGAGCGCAAGCAGTTCGTACAGGACCTGATCCTGGCCCAGACTGACGAAGAGCGCGAGCAGGCCCTGGCCGCGCTGCTGCCGCTACAGAAGGGTGACTTCGTCAAGATGCTCGAAACCATGGACGGCAAGTCCATGACCGTGCGTCTGATCGACCCGCCGCTGCACGAGTTCCTGCCTGACCTAACCGAGCTGAGCGTCAAGGTGGCCCTGGACCGCGAACGCGGCACCCTGGACCCGGCTGACGAGAAGCTGCTGGCCGTGGTGCGCAAGAACCACGAAGCCAACCCCATGCTGGGTCTGCGCGGTGTGCGTCTGCTGCTGACCATGCCCGGCCTGATCGAGCTGCAGGTCCGAGCCATTGCTGAGGCCGCTGTGGAGCGCCTGCGCGCCGGTGGCAGCCCCCAGCCCGAGATCATGATCCCGCTGGTGGGCTCAGTACGTGAGCTACAGATCGCCCGTGAGCGCGCAGAGAAGGTGCTGGCTGAGGTTAGCGAGCAGTCCGGCTACGAGCTCGACTTCCCCATCGGCTGCATGATCGAGCTGCCGCGTGCCGCCATCAGCGCCGACACCATCGCTGAGGAAGCTGACTTCTTCTCCTTCGGCACCAACGACCTGACCCAGACCACCTGGGGCTTCTCGCGTGACGACGTCGAGGGCGTGTTCTTCGGCCACTACATGGACGCCGGTATCTTCGGTACCTCCCCGTTCGAGACCATCGACGAGCGTGGCGTGGGTCGCCTAATGGAGACCGGTGCTAAGCGCGCCCGCAAGACCAAGGCTGACATGAAGCTGGGTGTATGTGGTGAGCACGGTGGTGACCCCGACTCGATCGACTTCTTCCACCGTCTGGGCATCAGCTACGTGTCCTGCTCTCCGTTCCGCGTGCCGGTGGCCCGCCTGGAGGCTGGCCGCGCCGCTGTGATCAACGGCTGAGTTTTTAACTTCAGTTAGGTGACCGTCGTCCCACGGGGCGGCGGTCACCTATCTTTTGGTGCTAATGGCACATATTTCGCTTTAGCGCTGGCTGAACACAGGCTGCCCCAGTGTTTAGGAGTGTGAGATGATAAGGACGGTCAGGAACCTAGAGATGAGGCAAACGTGGCGATTTTTGAAATCCGACAGGGAGCGCTAGTTCCGGCTCAGCTGGGCGGGGTTGCCGATGAGTCCGCACACCGTCAGGCCCTTGATCTGGTGCGTGAACAGGTGGCGCAGGTGCTGCGTAGGCCGCTGTTTACGGTTGCCTGGAAACAGCTGGACGCTGGCCACTCGCTAGTGGCTATTGACGGCTCTGGCCAGGTGGTGGCGGTAGAGCTACTACCTAAGTTGGATTCGACCACGGTTGTGGCCGCTATGGGCCGCCTAAACGCCACTTCTCACCTAGGCTGGGCGGAAATCGCCAGCCTATATCCGGCAGGCCCCACCGCTTTCCAGAAGGATTGGGCGGCTTTCCGTGAAACCATGCCGGCGCGTATTAACCCCGGCCCGCGTTTGAGCATTGTGTCTCCCTCGATTTCCCCTGACGTGCTTTCTTCCTTGTCGGTGCTCAGCGACTCTGGCCTAGAAGTGTTCTCGCTTTCGGTGCGTGCACTTTCTAGCGGCCGTAATTTTGTGGAAATTGACCGTATTGACTCTCACCACTTGCCTGTGACCGCTAAGCTTTTGCCCGCTGGCGACCCCATGGATGAGGGTATTGAAGTGGTTAAGTCTGAGCCTGCCTCCGCACCTACTGCCGCTGCCCCTTCAGCTACCACCCCGTCGGCTCCTGCGCCTACTGCTGGCGCCCCGTCGGCTCCCACTCCCGCCGCTTCTCAGGCCCCGGCCGCCTCTGCGGGCGCTTCTCAGGGTGCAGCTGCCTCCCAGGGCGCTGGCACCCCTGCAGGCTCGACGACGCCGTCGTCGCCGCTTTCTCGACGTAGCCGCCGCGCTCAGCGGGCAACTAACCAGTACAGCCCCCACGCACCTACGGCAGTTTCCCCGGCCGCTGTGTCTCCGTCAGCTGTTTCTGCCCCCACCCCGGCCCCTAGCCCGGCCGTAACCCCCGGCTACCGCCAGTCTGCCCCCTCGCGTAACGGCCAGCCGGTGCGTGCCACCCGGGTACGGGCCCGGGTGACTGGTCAGGGGCGTCTATCACGACGTGACTCAGGCCAGTCCACGGTTTCGCGTTCGCACCCCAGTGGTGAGGACTCGCGTCTAGCTTTGAATGCCCTGGCCTCTATTTTGAGTGAGCCGGTGCAGATTACCTGGCAGTCAGTAAATGAAGGAATCTTCCACACCGCTCAGCTGCGTCCAGACGGCATGATTAGGGTTTCTGACGGGACCAGCTTTGACGAGCCCGGCCAGGCGGCCCGCCACTGTGAGCCGGCCAAGTCGGTTGATGGCTGGGATGTGTGGCGTTTTGGTGCCGACGGCCCCAGCCTGTATGAGTCGCTAGAAGAACTGATCGCCGCCGCCGAGCGCAGCCCGCGCAGGCCGGGACGCCCAGTGCGTTCACGGCGCCAGGGCCACTGAGCTATTTGGCCGGATTGATTAGAGCCTGCCAGTTAGCTAGCAGCCTTGCGGTAAAGTGCGGTGGGCGGCTGGGCCCTGCCACGCTGGGTGGAGAGCTAACCGGGGTGAAATCTATATTCGTGTAACTGGCTAACCAGTGATCTACCTGGGCCACTACCTGGTTGCGTACGCTGGGGCGTGAAAGATAAATGTCATGCACCGCGTCAGCAATGCGCAGCTGGGTGATGCATTGGCCCAGCTCATTGGCGCGTGAGCGGGTGCGGCGCACATCAATAACCGTATCTTTGTCACGTTCAGGCAGGTCCCCATAGCCAAGCGTGAGGTGTGAACGCTTAGAAGTGAGCACTAACAGTGGACAGTCAATGTTTAAGCCGCGACGCACATGCTGGTGACCAGTCATGATGGCACTAGCCCAACCGGCTTGAATATTGGGTAATTTACGCCATTTCCAGTCCCAGTTAGTTTGCCAGCCGCTGTAGTAAGGATCAGCCGGGTCAGCCCCTGCAGGTAGCGGGCCTTCTTTAGACTGATCCCAGCCGTCATAAAGTTTAAAAAATGAATCACCTTCAACTGGGCTTAAATCATTAGCTACCTGGGTAGGAATGATTACAGCGTGCGGTGTGGCCTGGGCTAGGCGATGAATAACCGGTGCAGAAACTGAGCGAAACTGGGCTGTGGTTTGCAGTTCCAACCAGGGAGAGTTCAAAATCAGGCCAGCTAACTGCCCCGGGTGGTGATGCGCCCACAGGCAGGCAATCAGGCCACCGGTTGAATGGCCCAGCAGTAGCACCGGCAGGTGAGGGTGAGCCTGCCTAATAATCTCTAGACTGGCGGCTATTTCCTCGTCATAAGTTTCTAGCCGAGTGCACCAAAATGGGATCTGGCCTGGGCGTAGTGAACGCCCATAGCGGCGCAGATCAAGCGCATAGAAAGCACCTCCCAGGCGCGCATATGAGCGAGCCATACCAGGGTTTAAAAAATAGTCATTCCAGCCGTGCAAGCTGAGCAGCACAAAGCGGGTTTTATCCGGCAGCTGACGCATATATGGATCGGCGTCCGGCTCGTGGCGTACCAGGGTGGCTACGGGGCTGTCACCTTCGCCGTCGTCGGCTAAAGGCAAAGTGTAGGCGCTAAAACCGGGGCTAAACATATCCGGGCCCCACTGGTTGGCCGGTGGGGGAGTGTAAGGGGTTACCTGTAGCTGCCAGTCAATAGCAGTAGGGGAGGCGAAGGTTTCCACGGCACTATTTTGCAATATCTGCCTCGTGCGGCGGTAAAGCTTTTAACCTAAAACCGCTGGTAACAAGCAGCAAACAGGCTAGCGATGGATAATAGTAGCGACAATTGTTGCTTCTAAAAGAATAAAGGAGGCTTCATGCGATCGCTGGTTTCCCTAGCGCTAGCAGGGGCCCTCGCCTTAAGCGCTTTAGTTCCATCCGCTTTAACCCCCAAGGTGCAGGCGGCGGAACAAACCCCTGAGCAGATCCTGGCCAAAATGAACCTGGACCAAAAAGTGGGTCAGCTACTGTGGACCCACGTTTACGGTGACAGCGCAGATGACACTACTTACGCTAGTGACAACCAAGCCATTTTTGGCCCTGGCGTATCCACCCCGGCCCAGGCGGTTAAGAAATACCACTTAGGCGGCGTGCTCTACTTCAACTGGGCCCACAACTTCAGCTCTGAAAACACTGATGTAACCAAGGTGGCGGCCCTATCCAACGGTTTGCAGGCTGCCGCTAAAGCTGACGGCAACGTGCCGCTAGGCATCACTATCGATCAAGAAGGTGGCATGGTTTCGCGCGTAGGCGCCCCGGCCACAATCTTCCCCGGCAATATGGCGCTCGGTGCCACCGGCAACCAATCGCTGGCCTACAGCCAGGGCCAGGTGCTGGGCTGTGAAATGCGTTCGCTGGGGATTAACGCTGATTTCGCCCCGGTTTTGGACGTTAACACCAACCCCAACAACCCGGTTATTGGTTTGCGGGCTATCAGCGATGACCCCAACCTGGTAGCCCAGCTAGGTGGTGCCCAAATCCAAGGCATCCAAAGCCAGGGCGTCTCTGCCACAGCCAAGCATTTCCCTGGGCATGGAGACGCCGACACCGACTCCCACCTGGGCCTGCCGCGCGTAACCTACTCGCGCCAGGTGCTAAATCAGCATTTAGTGCCCTTCAAAACGGCTATTAACAGCGGCGTCGACATGATCATGACGGCCCACATCGTCGTCGACGCTATTGACCCAAACCTGCCGGCCACCCTATCTAAGCCGGTACTTACCGGGCTGCTGCGCCAAGAGCTGGGCTTTACCGGGGTGATCACCACTGACGCCCTAGACATGGAAGGGGCCCAGCTGGCTGTAATGACCCCCGCTGAGCAGGCTAAATACAAGGAGCTCAAGAACAAGGAAGACAGCGCCAAACAAAAAGCCGATAAAGACCCAACTCAGGCGGACTCGGCGCGTGAGGCCTCAACGGAGTTTAAAAACTTCCTGGCTCCTATTCGCGCACGGGTAGCGGTCAAAGCCCTGCAAGCTGGCAGTGACATTTTGCTAAATACTAAGGATGCTGCTGCAGTAGTTGACGGGGTTAAAGCTGCAGTTAAAGACGGATCGCTCACTAGCGCGCAAATTGATCAGTCAGTTTTGCGCATTTTGAAGTGGAAGCAAAAGCGCGGAGTGCTCAAAACTGAGCCGATCGACGCCGCTAGCGTGCAAGCTAAGCTGGGCACTGCGGCTAGTAGGGACGTGGCCAGCCAGATTGCGCGTAACTCGGTTACTTTGCTGCGCAATGACGCTAACAAGGCGCCCTTGGATGCGGCCAAGGGTACGCGCGTGCTGGTGGCCGGCAGTTCCTGGGCTAACCCGGAGCTATTGCCTGAGCCCCTTAAGGCCGCCGGTTTCAGTGTGGTTTTCACCCAGGATCCCGACGCTAAAGAAAATCCTTCCGACAGCGAGATTTCCGCTTGGGTGCGCCAAGCAGCCAATGTGGATACGGTGATTTTTGCTAGCTACGCCCCTGGCGCCCAGCAGTTCAAAGCCATTGATGCGCTGGTGGCCACCGGCAAGCAGGTGATCGTCATTAACACCAGCTTGCCCTACCCCCTGGCCCGTTACAGCGGCGGGGGAGCAGGCCCGCAGGTGGTGGCGGAGATTTACGCCAATAACTCGGTGGCCTTGGCGGCTGCGGTAGATGTGCTTAGTGGCAAGGTTAATGCGGTCGGTAAGTTGCCAGTTAGCGTGCCCGGGGCTAGCGGGGTGGCTTATGCGCGTGGTTTCGGCCTGGGTTATGGTTCTGCCTCTGCTACGCCAACGGCGACGACGCCCGTGGCCACAGCTCTGGCTACGCCGGCTTTGGCTGCTACTTGCGGGGCTATTCCTGGCGCAAAGTCCACTACTAAACCCAGTGCCAGCCTCAAAGCGTCGACTAGTTCCTCCCAAAGTCCCAAACGTGGCTTAGCTCATAGTGGGGTAGAAACGGGACTGTTTGTAGCCTTTGCGCTGGCACTGTTGGGTGGTGGTCTGGCGCTGCGTAGCCGCACCAGGCAGTACTAGCAGCCATTTTGGGCTGTAACTAGAAAAATTTGAGGGGTGATCCGATTTTTGGGTCACCCCTCAAATTGTGCGAAACACCACTAAATAATAATTGAATCTTGAAGGAATGTTAAAACTGGTAACAATGGTGATTATGTGAATTGTGATGAAACTGTTTCCTTTGGGGCTCCAGGGCATTAATCTAGGGCTAAATAAACCGGGGCTGTACCCCGCAGCCATCGCTCAATATCCCTAGTCATTGGAGTCCTCGTGAGTCAGAACAAACGATCATGCGCCTTCCGCAGCACGGTTGCTGTGGTGCTGGCGTCGATGGTGTTGTCCGCAAACCCCGTGGCCTTCGCAGATGGTCCCAGCCAAGACGACATCAACAAGTCAAAGCAGAAGGAAGCTAGCACTTCTGCTTCTATCGCTTCCCTGGAGGCGCGTTTGGCCACCCTCAAGGCCAACACTGAAAACGCCACCATGAAGGCACAGATCGCCACTGAGGACTATCTGCAATCCCTTGATGCACTAAACAAAGCCAAGGCAGCCACCGCCGCTGCGCGAGCCAAGGCCACGGCTGCCACCAAGCAGACGCACCAGGCTCGCAAAAGCCTCTCCGACGTCGTCGTACAGACTTACCAGGACGGCGGCAACCCCTTCGACATAGTCTCCCCCTACCTGACCGGGCGCTCGCTGGGAGACATTGCCAGCCAGAAGGCTGCGCTGGACCGCGCTGGTGAAAATACTGACGCAAAGCTGCAAAAAGTGCAGGCTCTGCAATCGGTAGCCACCACCATGGAAGGCATTGCCGCGCAGAAAGAATCAGCTCAGCGCACCGCTACGCAAAAAACTGAAGCAACCAAGAACGCTGCCCAAGCTGCTGCTAACGCCGCTCAGGCCGCCCAAAGCGAGGCCACTAGCCAGCGTGCCAACCTGATCAGCCAGCTGGCAGCTCAGCGCAACACCACTGTGGCTCTGGAAACCCAGCGTCAAGAACAGCTTGAGCAGGCTGAGCAAAACCGCAAGAACGAGGAAGCTCGCAAGCAGGCTCAGCAGGCTGCCGCCCAGGCCAAGGCTAAGGAAGAGCAGGAAAAGCAGAACGAGGCTAAGGCCAAGGAAACCGCTTCGCCTACCCCCAGCCAGCCTGACCCTCAGCCCAGCCAAACTACTGTGCCTAACCCGCAACCTAGCCAGAGCGCCGCGCCTGATCCGCAGCCGAGCCAAACCACTACACCCGAGCCGGCTCCCAGCCCCAGCGAAACCAGCCAGCCGGCACCTGCCCCGGCGCCTGAGCCCGAACCGGCCCCCGCGCCCACTCCCGAGCCGGAACCGGAACCTGAGCCCGACCCGACTCCCGCCCCTTCCGGTGGTGCGGATGTGGCTATCGCCAAGGCTTACACCTTCATCGGTGTGGACTATGTGTGGGGCGGCGAGTCCTACTCTGGTGTGGACTGCTCTGGTCTGGCCATGCTCTCCTGGGCGGCGGCCGGGGTGAGCCTGACCCACTCCTCGCGCGCCCAATACTGGGAGGGCACCCACGTTTCACTGGACTCCGCCCAGCCCGGTGACCTGATCTTCTGGTCTTCTGACGGCTCTGCTGGGTCTATCTATCACGTGGCCATCTACCTGGGTAATGACCAGATGATTGAGGCACCCACCTTTGGTGTGCCGGTGCGCGTAACCGGCGTGCGCTACTCGGGCATCATGCCTTACGCTGTGCGCCTATAACTAGACCTGTAGGCGGCAAATGAGACCTGCAACCTTAAATCGCGCGTCTACAAAGTTAAAGCACTGTCCCCCTGGCCGTGGCCAGGGGGACAGTTTTATTTACAAGCTCAAGGAAAATGGGATTGGGATGGGGGTTAGTGGCCTTCTTGCTCACGCAGGCGGGTGAAGGAGCGGCGAATTTCTGCCTCAGCCTCTTCGCGGCCTACCCAGTGGGCGCCTTCTACACTCTTGCCCGGCTCTAGATCCTTGTAAACCTCAAAGAAGTGCTGGATTTCTAGACGGTGGAACTCACTGACGTCCTCAATGTCGGTACGCCAAGAAGCACGCTGGTCAGCTGCGGGCACGCATAGAACCTTGTCGTCGCCGCCCTTTTCGTCACGCATACGGAACATGCCCAGTGCACGGCAGCGAATCACGCAGCCGGGGAAAGTGGGTTCTTCTAGTAGCACTAGGGCGTCTAGCGGGTCGCCGTCCTCGCCTAGAGTGTCGTCAATAAAGCCGTAGTCGTCGGGGTAACGGGTGGACGTGAACAACATGCGGTCCAGGCGAATACGGCCGGTCTCATGGTCAATTTCGTATTTGTTACGGTTACCCTTGGGGATCTCAATGGTTACATCGAATTCCATTTTGAGCTCCTTCCTCGCCCCGCAAAGCCAGGACATGTTTTAGGCTTGCAGTGGGTGTGTTTACTCAAGCCAGCCTGCCGATGGTAGGGCCGTTTGGTCCTAGAACTGTGTATAGCACTAGTTTGACTCATTAGCGCAGGGTTTGGGCAAATCTTTGCGATTCTCTTAAGGTCAAGTGAGGCTAAGGCCGCGAATGAGCAGCTGGAGTAAGAAAGAATAAGCCGCATCGTCGTCGTCGACAGGGGAGTCATGCTCAGGGCGGGTCTCGAACTGGACGAAGCCGTGTACAGCAGACCAGATAGACCAAGCGATTAAACCAGGCTCATCTTTACGGATCTTACCGGCAACCTGGCCGTAGCGTACTAGCTCTGTCATAGAGTCCAGGCAGGCCTGGGCACTAGCACCGGCATGCCAACGCCACAGCAGGGCATAGACTCCAGGCGATGCTTTAGCGTGCTGACGGTAGACCACTCCTGCGTCATATAAGCGTTGCAAGGGATCTGTGGTAGTGACGCGTAAAAGCTTTTCTCGCAGCTGAAGAAAACTCTCATCTATGAGGGTGTTAATGACAGCTTGCTTGTCACCTATATGGCGGTAGATGCTGGCGGGGGACACCCCGGCCTTTTCTGATAGCAGCCGGATAGTGAAAGCCTCATAGCCGTCCTCTTCGATAATACGTTTTGAGGCATCAAGTATGAGCCCCCTGATTTCAGCTGTGGGAGTGCGCTGGTTTTTTGTAGTTTTCTGGTTGGTCATCAGGTGCTTCTCCGGTGGGCTGTGCCAGCTAACAGCGATTCGTCGTGTCGGTACTCATGATAGATATTTCTTTCTACTGTGGAAGAATGTTTCAGTTGTGTTTGGGCAGAGTGACCCAGCACAGTAGTGCAAATGCTAGAGACAAGCCAGAAGCAATCCAGCAGGCAGCATGTGTGGCGCTCATGAAACTAGTTTCGATAGCTTGCTGTGCGCTTTGGCGGATGGGCGCTGGTAAATGCGGCAGTATCGAGTGTGCTGCCATCACAGAATCTTGAGCAGCTTTTGTTACAGCGGCTGGGATATGCAGGCCAGACAAGGCATCTGAGAGCTTGTTGGGATAGACCGAGACAATTGCGGAGCCCATAACGGCTACTCCCAAAGTGCCGCCAATCTCGCGGATTGTGTCATTTACTGCTGAAGCCGCGCCGGTTGAGCTTTCTGGAACCGTGCTCATTAAAGCGTCCGTTGCAGGCCCTTGAACCAGGGCGATGCCGGCCGCCATAAGCGCCATGGTTGGCACAACCGCCAACCAATAGTTGCAGTGGGCGCCAACTTGCGTAACCACAAACATGCTTGCTGAGAGGAAAACTAGTCCTGCTGTTACCACCACGCGGTGCCCAAAACGTTTAGCTAGCTGTGTAGCAAGTGGGGCCACAGCAGCCATAACTACTGCGAAAGGCAAGGTTGACAAGGCGGTTTTTAGTGCGCTGTAGCCTCGCAGAGCCTGGAACCATTGGGTGGTGATAAAGATGAATCCAAACAAGCAAAAGAAAGCGATGCAAATTGCGCAGGTACTACTGGTGAATATGGCGCGACGGAAGAGTGAAACGTCAATGAGGGGAGCTGGCGTGCGCCACTCAACTGCCGCAAACATTGCCAATACGAGTAGGGATACACAAATGCCGCCAATAACCTGCCAAGACAGCCAGCCATAAGTTGGGCGCTCAATAATTGCCCACACTAGTAGCCCTACACCGGTAACTGACAGTACTGTGCCGGGGAAATCGAATTTTTCGCTGTGGAATGTCCGTGACTCTGGTACCGCTGTCACAATGCAAGCCAAGGCCACCACGCCAATAACTGCACACACCCAGAAAATGGAATTCCAGGCGTAGTGCTCTAGCAAGATACCGCCAATGATAGGCCCTAAAGCGATACCTACACCGGATGTGGCCGCCCATAGGCCAACAGCTAAGCTGCGGTATTTGGAATTCTCAAAGATAACGATGATCAGCGACAAGGTTGCCGGATAGATCATGGCGGCGCTGACTCCTAGCGCCACGCGCAGTGCTACCAACTGCCATAAAGCCCAGGAAAAAGCGGCGCCGGCGGAGAATAGGGTGAACCCCACCAAGCCGATCAGTAGCATCCGCCTGCGTCCCCAGCGGTCACTTAGTTTTCCGGCCGGCAGTAGCAGAGCAGCAAAAGACAAGGTGTAGGCATCTACCACCCATTGCAAATCTGTGGACGAGGCGTTTAGGGCCTCACTTAGCGTAGGGATCGCCACATTGACGATGGTGTTGTCCATTACAACTAGCAACACCACCAGGCATAGCGCAGTGAGCGCTACCCATTTATTTGCGCGCTGCGGTCTGCTCTGCGTGCTGGAGCTAGCTGGCAGTGACTGCATAGATTGCATATTGATGTTCCTCTAATGTGAAACAACGTTATCTTTAGGTGAAACAATACTCCTCTTTGTCTGGTGTGGTAACTGCTTGGTTAATGATGCACGCAACACTTAGTAGCGGCGGGTCGAAGACTGTCTTGGTAGGTCGACTTGCGGCTGGTTTGGCAAGTGGGCGTGTAAGACGACAGTTTTATGCGGCGCGTCGGCACGTATATAGAGTGAAGGCGATATCCTTACCTTGAGGGCGGCTATTGCTAGTGTTGAGGTTAGCCTCGCTCTGGCGTAATCGCTCTATCCAGTAGTCGCCCGATTCCCCACGGCGTCCACAAACTTATTTCGGCCTGCCTGCAAGAATGGAAATAACAGCATGCGTAAATTGGTTGCAGCCTCGCTCAGCGTGGCTACCTTACTGGTAGCCGGCGGGTACTACACGCTGTTTGACGCTCTGGACGTGGTACCTGGGTTTGTCACCGCCGCTAGCGTGGATATCTCTCCCCGCGCGTTCCCGACGGCGTCTGGCATCGCTCCCGCCGCCGCTAGCGTCACGGCACTAAACACTAATGCGCCTATCCCTGAAACTTCGCAGGTACAGTCACTGATCACTTCCCTTACCTCCAACCCAGCCATGTCTGGGGGCACCGTTGGGGTAGTGGTTAAAGACTCCTTAACCGGTAAAGACATTGCTTCCACCAACGCTAACTCCGCCATGGTGCCGGCCTCCAGCCACAAAGTTTTGACTGCCGCAGCTGCACTTAGCGCCCTGGGAGCCAGCCACCGCGTACAAACCAGCACCTATCTAGAAGGCTCCACCCTAACCCTGGTGGGTGGGGGAGATGTGCTCCTAGCTGCAGATAAGGGAGACGCTAACTCCGTCGTCGGACACGCCGGACTAGGCGACCTAGCCCGCTCAACCGCAGCTGCCCTCAAAGCCAAGGGCGTAACCAGCGTAAACGTGACCCTAGATGACACCCTATTTACCGGCGCCACCTGGCACCCCAGCTGGGACAGTGAATACAGCTCCTGGGCCACCCAGGTGCAGCCGCTAATGATTGACGTAACCAGCCACTACGGCGGCCCCTACCCGGCAGACCCGGCCATGGAAGCCACCACGGTGTTCATCACCCACCTCAAAAACGCCGGTATCGGCGTGCTAGGCCAGCCCACTCGCGCCCAGCGCGGCGCCAACTCCGCCAAGGTGTCCGCAGTAGACAGCGCCACCCTGGCAGAAATCCTGGGCGTATCACTAACCACCTCAGACAACACCATGACTGAGGTGGAAGGCCGGCTTGTGGCCGTGGCCGGGGGACAAACCGCAGACTTTAACGGCGCCACCAAGGCCGTACTGGCCCAGCTCAAAAAAGACGGTTACGACATTTCCGGGGTAACCATGGATGACTGCTCGGGCCTGAGTGTAAAAAACCAGGTCAGCCCCAACCTGCTGGCCACCATCATGACCCGCGCCGCCGGTAAAGACGGGGTGGGTAACGGCCGCACACTGCTCAGTGACCTGCCGGTTTCGGCCTACAGCGGCACTTTGAAAAACCGCTTTAACAACACTTCCGCTGCCGGCTGGGTGCGCGCCAAGACCGGCTCACTGGAGCAGACCGCCTCCCTGGCCGGGGTCGTCACCACCGCCGACGGGCGCCAGCTGGCCTTCGCGGTCATGACCAACGGCTTCCCCACCAACGGCGGCGGGGCACCCGCAGCCGCAGCCGCGATCGACAACCACTTCGTGGCGCCCCTGGCCTCGTGCGGATGCTCGTGAGGGGCGCGGCGGCGTGTTCGGCGCAGCAGCGAAGGACAGGGGCTCGCTCAGCCCGGTGAACTCGGCGAGAAAGGTGTCACGGTGACGACCCAGGGCACAGCGGCGGGACTCGTCGACTGGCGGACGGTGGAGCGCCTGACCGCGCTCATCCCGGCGGGCCCCAGCGCCTCGCGCTCGGCGCGCGCCAGCTCGGTGGCGGTGCTGCGCCGCTCCGCCCAGGAGGCACCGGCCTGGGTCGCCAGGATCACCGGCCTGAACCGGGCGGCCCAGCAGGTCGCCGAGACTACGCGCGTGAGCGGCGTCGACCGGGCCGGGCTCGTGCGCGCCTCCAGTCGGGCGCTGCGCGGCCTCATGGAGCAGGTGCCCGCCCCGCCGGCCTCGGAGGCGATCCAGCTCGTCGGGGCCGCCGAGGTCGCCGGGGCGATGAGCCTGCTGGCCACCCGGCTCCTGGGACAGGTGGTGCCCGCGGCCCCGAGCGGGACCCGCGGTCACG
>ERZ772779.247-NODE-247-length-26768-cov-4.054168_pt1 | contig 26768 bp, 20 predicted proteins | sample MGYA00511360_ERZ772779 | MGnify/ENA primary metagenome ERZ772779 (study PRJEB29015, sample SAMEA2738112) | human oral metagenome | biome: human oral; feature: human-associated habitat; material: saliva | place: China | collected 2231 ...
CATGTACCCGAAAATGACCGTGTACTCGGAATAATTGCCTTATGGAGTGGGCGAAGCCGAGGCTTCCTTGGATTTTAATTGGATTATTAGACCATCAATTATCGCTTGCAGGTCGAGAGCCTGGGCTTCATTAACGAGGTCTCGTTGTTGGTAATCGACATTCTTTTCAATACAGAGTAAGTTATGTTTGAATAGTTCTCTCAACATATCCTTTCCAGCCCCCCTGGTTCTCGAAGCGGTGACTAAAATGTCGCAGTTCTTGTCTTGGGTATAGTCGATATTGTCGTGGATATGTTCCTCTCCATCTCCGGGAGTGGTGATGGATATGGTTTTGCCTTTATAGGTGAAAGTGCGTCTGTGATCCTTTCCATCCGTGATCGGGTTATCGGGGTTGAGGAGGTCGTTGAGCAGGTTCAGTGTTGTGGTCTTACCGGTATCCTTTATTCCAAAGAGTGCAATTACTTTCATGGAGAATATTTTTTATTGTGAAAAATGAAATTGTATTTCCGTTATATTGTTGATTGTCAGTAGCGTGAGGGTATGTTTGGGGGATTTTCGCCGGGTATCGCCAAGTTGTGGGGCTTAGCGTGAATGATTTCTCCCTCCTCGCTCACTGGGTGAGGACTTTGCGGCCGGCGCGGAGGTAGATGTGGCCGGGACGGGGGCGCACGACGCGGCGGCCGGCGAGATCGTAGAGAACGGCGTCGGCGGGGAGGGGCGCGGCGACGCGACGCAGGGCGGAGGGAGCGGGATAGGTGAAGCGGATCGCGTAGACGACGGGGGTAGAGGCTTCAGTGGCGGCGGTTGTGGCGGCAGACGCAGCAGTTGCGGCGGCAGCGGTGGGGGTGAGCGTCAGGCGCGCCACGGCATGGCCGTAGCGGTTGGCTTCAAAATGGCCTTCCAGCTCGAGGGGCAGGCGGGGTTTCTCGGCGGTGAGGCGCGCGTTGCGCGTTTCGCGGTCGCCGCGGGCGGAGAGGAAGTTGCACTCGTGGGTGAGTCCGCACCACTGGAGGGAAAAGTCCGAAACATTCTCCACCAGCGCCGAGAAGTCGAGGGGGGCGTTGAGGGACTCGTCCGTGCCGACGGTGTAGGAGGCGAGATCGGGATATTTGAAGTCCACGACCGTGAAGGGATCGGGGTTGGCGGGATCGTCGGAGGGGTATTCCGTGCGCTGCTCCACGACAGTGATGCGCACCGTGTCGGCCGGCGAAAGGACTTGGTCGCCGTGGCGCAATACCAAGCGCGCGTTGAGGGGCAGAGTGCCGAGCAAGAGGGCGAAAAGGAGGGCGAAACTGGCGCTCATGCGCGGCGTGTGGGCGGCCGATCGGCCGCGTGTGCGGAAGAAATGGAGGAACATAGGTAGAGTTTTGCGAAAGTATTTGACAATACGGGCGTGATTTGTCGAGGTGTAGGCTGCGATTTTCGGAGAATGTGGCCTTCTCCTTTTGAAAAGCCGTGGTTTCTCAAGAGAACGAACGCGCTTTCCAGAGAAAATGGCCGTGCTTCAGCGGACTTCGACGCGGGTGGCGGCGACGGCGCCCACAGGGCCATGGACACCGCGGGTGAGGAAGGCCACGAGTGTGAGGCGGCGGAGATTGAAGCGCGTGGTGGTGGCGAAACGTGCGGACAAACCGAGACCGACGGGGAGCTTTATTTCGCCGTGCACGCGGTAGGGATCGGCACCGGCCACGGCACCGGGACTTGCGGGCGAGGTGGGGGGCACTGCCGCGCTGCTGCCGACGGAGGCAGGGGTGGCGACGGGACGCGTCATGGCCGGAGCGGAGCTGCCCGGGCGGGGCGCCGCCAGGCGGTGGGCGGCGGGGCCGGTGAGATCGAGGCGCAGCACGTGGCGGTGGAGGTAGTCGGCGCGTTCCGTGCCGTCGGCCAACGTTTGCGGGGCCATGATGCTGTCTTCGACCAACCAAAGGTGGAGATACGTTTCGGCATCGGCCTGCCCTGCGGCGTCGGTGAGGTGGCGGGGGCGGAGGGTGTAGGAGAGAGTGCGCGTGGCGAGCGCCACGTGGGCGTCGGCCACGAGCGACTGCTGGGCCGCTGCGTCGGCATCGGCCGCGAGGGCGAGATGCTCGGCCAGGGCGGCGTTCCAGGCAGAGGGGCGCAGCAGTGTGCCCCCGACGGGCCGATCGACCGTGCCTATGGGCCAGGAGTTGACGCGGGCTTCGTCGGTGAGGCGGCGGGCATCGGGGCCGGCGAGGCCGCGCGGCGAGGCATCGGTGGAGAGGGCGAGCGCACCGCCGTGGACGGAGACGGCGATGATGCGGGCGCCGGCGGGGCCGGCGGTGAGGCTGTGCAGGAGGTCGGCGGCGGCGGGGCAGTTGCTGCACCGTTGGCCGGTGAAGTCGACGAGCAGCACGTTGCGCCGCGGCACGATGGGGGCCGGGTCTTCGCGCCAGCGGTCGGGGCGCTCCACGGCGTCGCAACCGACGAGGAGCAGGAGGGCGAGGAGTGGGAGGAGGAGACGGGACATGGGGGTGAAACGGTGAGAAAGGGTGGGACGGTGCAATGCTTTTTGCCGATGCATTCGCTTGAAAACCACGGCCTTGCAATGCTTTTCGCCGAGCCGTCAGCGGATCATCGAGGGCGTTCGTGGAAAAGCGGGCGTCAGCGGGCGGGGTTCACGAGTTTGCGGGTGACCACGGCGCCCGGGGTGACGATGCGCAGCAGGAGGATGCCCGGGGCGGCGGAGGGGAGGTCGGCCGGTGTGATGACGACTTCGCTACCCTGGGCAGGGCGCGAGAGCGTGCGGCTGAAGAGCGTGCGGCCGTCGAGCGCCGAGACCGTGACCACGGCTTGCGACTCGGGCGCGTTGAAGAGGATGCGCCAGGCCTCGGGGCTCAGACTCAGCGAGACGGGTGCCGCCGAGTGGCCGGGGCGCGCGATGCCCGTGGTGGCCGCGTGTTTCAGCGCAAGCAGCAGACCCTTGTAGGCATCGATGCGGCCGTAGCCGTAGAGCGGCGTCCACTCGGCTTTTTGCATCACGGAGGGGCGGCGGGCACTGTGGCGGATGATGTCGGTGATGTCGGCCGGTGTGAGGGTGGGGCTGGCCTGCAACCACAGCGCCACGCAGCCCGCCACGAAGGGCGAAGCCATCGATGTGCCCTGCATCGCGCCATAATAGTAGGTGCGGTCGCCGCGGCGGAGCACATCGGCGATGAAGGTGGTTTTGGCCTCGGGGTTGAAGCCCGGTGCGAGGGCATTGAGCGCGCTGCACACCATGCTGCCGGGGGCCAAGACGGTGGGGCGCAAGCGGAGGGTGTCGAGACCCGGGCCGTTGGACGAGAAGTAGCTGCGCAAACCCACCTGGTCGATGCCGTTGAGCACCACGTTGGGGCGGTTGCCGCGGGGTGTGGGGTGGAGGGCATCGGGGTAGTCCTTGCGCGAGGTGAAGCTGCCCACGGCTATGGCCGAGGGAATGGTGGCGGCGCCTTCGCCCACGAGGTAGTCGGCGGTGGGGGCGAGGTGCTCGGCGGCGTGGCCGGGCACGGCGGTGGGCGAGAAGCGACCTTGGTGGCGCTCACACCAGAAGTGGAAGGTGCGTTCGCTCCGCACCGAGGCGGGGAGACTGATGGCAAAGACCACTTCGGCGGCGGGATCGTTGAGGTCGACGCGCACGCGGTTCACGTGCAGGCGCACACTCCAGTGCTCTTTGAGGTTGTGGCGGTCGGCACCCGAGCGGATGTCGGCACAGCGTTGCCAGAAGGCGGCGTCCATGGGCAGGAGTTTGCCCTGCGTGAGGACGTAGGGGCGGAGTTTGAAGCGCACGGCGCGGTCGGGCGTTTGGCCCCAGAGGGCGAGTTCGGCATCGGGATAGACGCCGTCTTCGCCGGTCTTGGTGCGGGTGAAGCGCACGTAGCGCGTCTGTCCGGGTTGTAGGGTGGCGCCCACGTGCAGGTCGTCGATGCCCTCATTGCCCATGGCGGCGACGATGATGCCCCCGGGGCCGGTGAGGGAGGAGAGGGTGCGATCGTAGGGTGTGGTGCCGTCGTGCGGGCCGATTTGCGAGCCGAAACTCAGGTTGGTGACCCAGGGCATGTGGCGACGGCGGGCGAAACTGCTGATGAAGCGCACGTCTTCGATCACCTCGGCGCCCTCGAAGGTGGAGGGGATGAGGAGGAGCGAGGCGCCGGGGGCGACGCCGTGGAAGTGGTTGCCCACTTCGCTCCCGGCGGCGATGGCCGCCACGTGCGTGCCGTGGCCGCCGCCTTGCAGATCGACGTGGTCGGTGCCGTCGACGATGGTGGTGCTGTCGACCGGCAGGGAGCCGTCGCGTGTGGGCGTGTAGCCGCTGCGGTCCCACAGGGCGATGATGCGGCTGCGACCCTCCTTGTCGAGGAAGGCGGGGTGGCGATATTCGAAACTGCGGTCGATGATGCCGATGATCACGCCGCGACCGTCGAAGGGCGTGTCGAGTTGGGTGCCGGCTTGCACGCGGTCGACGTCGGCGGCGCGGCGGGCTTTGTCGAGCAGCGGGGCGAAGGTGCGGCGCGGCGTGAGGCTCTGCACACGAGGGTCGGCGGCGAGGCGGCGCAGCGTGGCGGCGTCGGCCGTGAGGGCGAGGAGGCCTTCGGAGAGGACGCGGGGTTGAGCCGCGGGGTAGTCGGCCGCGAGGCGGTCGGCGGGCACGCCGGTCTCGACGTAGACGGCAGTGCGGAGCGTGTCGGCTGCGGGGTCGGCACCGGCTCGGAGGGCGTGCGGGGCGTCGGCGAGGAGGAGACTGTGGAGGGCGGGATCGGCCTTGGACAGGGCGAGGGAGTCGATGCGGGCGGGGACGGATGCGGCCGTGGCGAAACGGGGGGTGTCGTGGCGCGTGGGGGCACCGGGTGCGGCGGCGAGGGCGGCGGAGAAAAGGAGGGGGAGCAGGAGCATAACTCGGGGGCTGTGGCGTGAAGATTCGGGGTTTTGCGCGAGCGGACGCGGGAGTTTTCGGGGTGGAGCGGAAGGCGGGCGTGAGCGGGCACGGGCGGATGGGTGCCGTGCGGGCGGGCACGTTGCGCTTGGGCGGGCCGATTTTCGGTATGTGGCCTTGGGCGTTCGGTGCCGTGCGGGGCTTTTGCCTTGGGTGGGCACCCGCCGGCCGTGTGGGCGGGCCTTATCGGACGGCAGAGGTGCCGCTGCCGGTGGTGGCGCCGCGCTGGGTGTAGGCGATGCGGGTGGTGACGCCGCCGGCGGTGAGGGTGAGGTGGGCGGTGCGGGCGGCAAGGTGCAGGTTGGGCCGCATGGCGAGCTTCACTTGGTGCCGACCCGGACCGGGCTGTGCGAGGGAGTCGGGCACGACGAGCCAGGAGGCGTCGGAGGTGAGGCGGTGGGTGGGGGTGTCGCGGTCGTAGAGCGTGAAGCGCAGGTAGGCGGTGGTGTCGGCCGCGCGGTGGTTTTCGGCGAAGTAGGTGCTTTCAGTGGCGTCGTCGTATTGGGCGGAGGGATAGTCCACGTCGTGGTGCGGGAACTGGAAGAACTTCACCTCGATGGGGCGCAGCACGGGGGTGGCGGCGGTGAGGGTGAGGGTGCCGGCGAGGGTGCGCCCGAGGGTGTTGGGGGCGAGGCGCACGACGAGGGGCAGGCTTTGCGCGGCGTTGGTGGCGGCGGGGAGGTCGAAGCGGCGCGGGGCGAAGAGCAGGCGGGTGCTGTCGGCGGGGGTGCGGTAGGTGAGGTCGAGGTGCCAGGAGTCGGTGCTGACGAGGCGGAGGGTGTCGGTGGTTTGGTCGGCATACCAGCGGATTTCGCCGTAGTGCGTGGGGCCGAGGGCGAGGCGGTGGAAGTTGGTTTCGCTGTCGCTGTTGCAACTGCCCAGGAGCAGGAGGCCGATGAGGGTGGGGAGGAGGAGCAGGCGGTGCATGGGAGAAAAAAGGTGGGGGAGGTGGGACAAAGGTGGGCGGCGCCGACGGCCGCAGGGTGGGGTGTGCGCTCAGGGCCGCGAGGTCGGCACGCTGCCCGGCGGAGGGAGCGCGGGCGGCGGGACATGCTACGTCCGCCGCCCACGCGCCGAGCGACGAGGGAGGCCTACGCGGTGCGGCGTTGGGCCGCGGGGTGGGCGGGCATCAGGGTTTGGCCGCCTGGGTGTAGGTGATGTAGGTGGTGACGCCGGCCGAGGTGAGGGCGAGACGGGCGGTGCGGGGGGCGTGGTCGGGGTTTTCGGTGAAGGTGAGGGTCACTTCGTGGTGGCCGGCGGCGGGGGTGGCATCGGCGGCGGAGAGGGTGAGCCAGGGGGCGTCGGAGGTGAGGCTGTGGTGGGCGGGATCGGTCGTGTCGTAGAGCACGAAACCGCAAACCACGGTGCCGGCCTTGTAGGGGAGGGGCTCGATGAAGACGGGGGTGACGTCAGGGAACTGGAGCCGCTGGGCTCGAGGAGCCGACGCGGGGGTGTCGGTCTCGGCGGCGGGACGCAGCATGGTGGGGGCGGGACGGCGGATGTCGAGCCAGGGGAGTTGCACCACGGGCAGGCCGATGGTGCGGGTCGTGCCGGCTGCGGCGGTGACGTTGAGGCGGGCGGTGCGGGGGGCGCCGGTGGTGTTGGCGCTGAAGCGCAGGGCGAGGGGCTGGGTGATGAAGTGGTTGGCCTCGACACGACCCGATTCGGGCGCGGCGGTGAGCCAGGCGGGGGTGCCTTGGGGCGTGGCGACGGCGAGGGTCCACGAGTCGGTGCTTTGCAGTCCGACGGTGTCGGTCGACTGGTCGGCGTAGCAGAGTCGACCGCCCGACTGGAGGGGGATGAAGTTGAGCTGGTGGAGCTGATTGGGGGTGTCGTTGTCGCACGAGGTGAGGAGGGTGGGGGCGGCGAGGCCGAGGAGGGCGACGACGCTGAGGAGCAGGGTGCGCATGGTGTGAAGGGTTTTAAGGGTAGGTGGAGTGTGTGAAGGGCGAGACGGGGGCTGCGGGTCGGCCGGGGCGGGGGTGCTGCGGCAGGCGGGCGGCGGGTCTTGCGGAGTTGGCGGATGATGGGCGGCGGCGCGGAGCCGGCGCGGGGAAGTGGGGGGCGGCGGTCAATACCAGTCGATGTTCGACGAATAGGCCGAGCGCTTTTCGTAGCGCAGGGCGTCGGCGAGTTCGGCGGCTTTGGCGCGGATGGAGAAATTGAACGAGGAGTAGGGGTAGAGCACCACGTTGCACGTCATTTGGAAGCAGTGGAGGTCGCGCGAGAGGGCGGCCGTGGTCATCGAGATGGCGTGGCGCGTGAAGTCGTAGCCCGAGGTGAAGTTGATGTTCCAGCCTTTGGAGAGGGTGATGTTGCCCGAACAGTTGAGAGTTTGGGTGAAGCTGTAGGGGTAGCGCATGTTGGCGCGGTGGATGGGCTTGGAGCGGTCTTCGGCCATGGAGATGCCGTAGGAGAAGGTGAGGTTCCAGGGCAGGGCAAAGAGGAGATAGCCGTCTTCGTCGACGCGGGCTTTGGCTTTCTGCTCCTTTTTGGGTTTGCGTCGGAGCATGGGGTCGATGTTGGCGTCGTCTTGCGGGTCGCCCTGCTCGTCGTCGGCATCGGCTTCGTCGTCGGGGTTGAGCTTGCCGTGGGATTGTGTGGCGGCGTCGGTGTCGCGGTCGGGATGGAGGAGTTTATCCCAGCCGTGGCCCGTGAGCAGGCCGAAGAGGGTGAGGAGTTTCTGGCCGTTGAGGGTGTAGGAGAGGTTTTGGCTCATGCCTTGGAAGCGACCGAAGCGGCCGTAGCTCCACTCGGTGCGGTTGCCCACGACGACGTTGCCCTTGTCGTCGAACTCATAGGCGTAGGTGGCCCACTGTGCGGCGAGGGAGAAGGTGTAGCTCTTGGTGAGTCGCAGGCGGAGGTTGGTGCTGAGGTCGGACCAGGGGCGGACTTTGGCGGCGAGGTTGTAGGAGAGGGAGGCCGAAAGTTCGTCGATGAGCGAGATTTTGCGGAAGCCCGAGGTGTCGGCGTCCGACTTGATTTTCATCTCCAGGTTGTTGGAGACGGAGAAGTTGAGCGTGCCCTGTCGGGTGGCGTTGGGGTAGCCGAAGGCCCCGATGGCGTAGGGCGAATAGCTCACGGTGGAGACAGTGCCGTCGGGGTTGGTGCGGACGTAGTGGGTGGTGAAGCCGCGGCTCTCGTCGGTGAAGTCCGGGGCGAAGGAGAAGCTCACGGCGGGCTTGAAGACATGGCGGAAGGCCTGCACGCGATCGCCGAAGAGCAGGCGCACGGGCTTGTAGAATCCGTAGAGGGTGGTGTTGGCCGAGAGGGCTACGTTCCAATCGAAGAGGTTGTAGAACCCGTAGACCGTGTCAGTGCGCTCAGTGCCCGCGGCGGTGTTCCACGTTTTGCGCTGCCGCGAGAAGTAGGTGCGGCCGCTGAGGTTGAACGAGGGGGAGATGTTGATGTACTTGAAGAGTTGGAAGGTGGCTTCGACGGGGATGCGGTGCTGCATGCCGTTGCGCCATTTGAGCAGCGGGGTGTGGAAGAATTGCGACTCGGAGGAGGCGAGCGAATTGGTCATCTGCCCGGTGTAGGAGAGGGCGATTTTCTCATACCAGCGCTCCTTGCCCACGGCTTTGCTGCGGCGCAGCGGATAGAAGCGGGCCACGGAGAGCGACACGTCGGGCAGGGAGACGGAGAGGGAGGCGTTGCGCATGTCTTGCGACACGTTGGCCGAGGCCGAAAGCGACAGGCCGAGCGAGGGAACGCTGTGGCTGAAGCTCACCGACGAGGCGCGGGTGCTCTGGGTGTAGGCCAGCGGCGTGTAGAGGGAGGCGAGATTGGAGCGTTCGTAGTTTTGCGTGGCGAAATTCACGCGGGCCGAGAAGGAGGTGTTGGGGTTGGCCTTCGGGTCGGAGCTGTGGCTCCACTGCACTTTGAGCGAGGTTTGCTTGGTGTAGTCGGGCATGTTCTTGTCGCCGTTCACGGTGGTGAGGTAGGAGAGGAAGACATTGCCGCGATAGCTGTAGCGGCGCGCGTAGTTGCTCTCGGCCGAGAGACCCCACGAGCCGCGGGTGTAGATTTCGCCCAGGAGTTTGAGGTCCATGCGGTCGGAGAGGGCGAAGTAGTAGCCGCCGTCGCGCAGGTAGAAGCCGCGGGCGGTCTCGTCGCCGTAGGTGGGCATGATGAGGCCCGAGGAGTATTTCTTGTTGACCGGGAAGAAGCCGTAGGGGATGGCCACCGGCAGGGGCACATCGGCCACGACGAGATAGGCCGGGCCGAAGAAGGTTTCTTTGCCGGGCGTCACTTTGGCGCGCGTAAGTTGGAGGTAGAAGTGAGGGTGAGGGGCGTCGCAGGTGGTGTATTGGGCGTTTTGGAGATAGAAGTTGCCGTCGCCCGTGCGTTTGGCGTCCACGCTGTAGAGCAGCCCCGTGCCTTGGGTGGTTTTCACGTCGTTGATGAAGCCCTTTTTGGTCTTGAAGTTGAAGGCCATTTCGCGGCTTTCGTATTTCTCGCTCCCTTGGGTGTAGACGGGTTGTCCCTGGGCTTGGCCGGTGCTGTCGGGCACGCCGGTGGCGCGCACCAGCGAGGAGTCCATGTTGAGGGTGATGAAATCGGCTTGCAGGCCCATGTTTTGGTATTTCACGCTGGCGTCGCCGTAGAGGTAGGCCAATCCGCTGTGGGCATCGTAGACGAGGCTGTCTTTGGCCGCGTATTGCACGGGCGAGTCGATGCCGGCTTTGCGCACCCGCAGGGTGTCGGCGTGGCGGCGCGTGGTGTCGGCCAGCGCCGCGGAATCGGCTTGGCGCAGGTGGGCATTTTGTGCCAAGGCCAGGGAGTCGGCGGCGATGCGTGCGTCGAGACTGTCGGTGGGGTGGGCGCGGCGCAACGAATCGAGGTGGGCGCTGAGGCGGCGCGCGGCGGCGTTGAGGCTGTCGAGGGCAGCGGCGGCGCGACGGCCGGCGGTGGTGCTGTCGAAGCGGGCGGCCATGGCGCGCACGCCGGGGGTGCTGTCGCCCACGAGGGCCGAGGGGGGGAGCGAGTGGGGCGTGCCGGGGTGGCCGCCGCCCGTGAGCAGGGCGCCGGTGTGGCAGGCCAGGGTGAGTAGCCCGAGGAGCAGGGCCGCCAGCGGGGCGGCGAGGGGACGAAGGGCGGGGAGATGCAAGGTGCGTGGGGGACTTGGGAGGCGCGCCGACGGGCGGCGGGGCTTCGAAGTTACTATATATATAATGTGTGCGCGGCGGTGCCTACGACGTGCGTGCGTGTTTCGGCGTGCCGGCCGTGGAGGGCGGAGCTTTTCGCGGAAGAACCTGCGGTCGTCGTGCGCTTTTTGGCATGCCGACCATGGGGTGCAGGGCTTTTCGCGGAAGAACCGATGATCGACGTGCGCTTTTCGGCGGGCTGACTGCGGGGTGCGGGGCTTTTCGCGGAAGAACCGACGATCGACGTGCGTGTTTCGGCGTGCCGACCGTGGGGAGCGGAGCTTTTCGCGGCGTTGCTGACGGCGTGCGTGCGTGTTTCGGCGTGCCGACCGTGGGGGGCGGAGCTTTTCGCGGCGGGGGCTGCGGAGGGCGGGGGCGGTTCACTCCATCTCTGCGCGCCAGCGGCGGAAGGTGCGGAGCCCCACCGTGCCGAAGCGGGCCACGCGCGCCTCCACCTCCGAGGGCGTGAGGAAACGCAGCGGGTGGCTTTTCGAATGGAACAGGTCGGCGTAGCAAATGATGCGCTCTTCCGGCGTTTCGGGCAGGAGGTCCACCGCGGGGAGGGGGAGTTCGAGCCGAAGGATGTCGGCCGCCGTGAGCCCCGTGCCGGTGTGGCGCTCGCAGATGCGGGCCAGCGCCTCGTGGCCCTCCGCGCGCAGCAGTTGCGCGCCGAGCGTGCCGTGCATCAAGTAGGGCGCCGTGCCGTGGCAGTGGATGGCGGGGGCGGAAGTGAGGTAGATGCCGATGTCGTGGAGCATGGCGCCGGCTTCCACCAGGGCGAGATCGGCCCCGAGTTCGGGGTGGCGGCGGGCGATGTCGAGGGCGCGACGACACACCTGCCCACTGTGGAGCAGCAGGAGCCGCCGCAGGGGCGTATCGGTGGGATAGTGGCGGGCGATGAGGGCGCGGTAGTTCACGGGCGGGGGGCGTTTTTGGGTGCGAGACGCGGCGCGTCGGGACGCGGCGCGGTGGGTTTCGTGGCCGAGCGCGGCGTCGCGTCGGGACGACCGGGGGCGGTGCGCGGGTCGGCGTCGGGGGTGGCGTCGCCGTCGTGCGCGTTGTCATTGTCGTTGCGCGGGTCGGCGCCGGTGGCCTGCTTGCGCCCGTCGGCAAAGCCCGCGGCATAGCCTCGGCGGTAGGCCGCGGCGTAGCTTTGGCGCGCGTCGGGGGTGGGATATTGCGACGACTCGTCGTAGCTGGCGCGCTCGTCGTTGTTCATCCCGTCGGTGTTGCCGCACAGGTAGCCGTCGTCGTAGCCCGCTTCGGCGGGATCGCGTTCGGGCGCCGGGCTGACGTCTTGGGCGGGCGTGGATTCGGCCGGCGTTTCGGCGGGGGCGGCGGGGGCGTTGTCGAGGGTGTCGGGCACGGCCATGTGGCGCGTGCTGTCGCGACCGGCGAGTCCTTCGGGGGTGAGGGGCACATCGGTCGAGCGTTTGAGGAAGAAGATGAGGCCGCCGGCCACGGCGAGCAGCAACACGAAGAGCAGGCTGCGCAACAGGGTTTGGCGACGGGAATTGGAGGACATAGTCGAGTGATTGTGTGGTGGCGTGGGTGGCTGTGCGCCGATGTGCTCCCCGCGGTCGGGGGGCGAGGGCGACGGGCACCACGGTTATCGTTTGCGACCCGCGTCGATGCGCAGGAAGATGAAGAGCAGCAGGGTGAAGCCCCAGAGCGACGAACCGCCGTAGGAGAAGAACGGCAGCGGGATGCCGATGACCGGCGCGATGCCCAGCACCATGCCGATGTTGATGAACACGTGGAAGAGCAAAATCGACAGCACCGAGTAGCCAAACACCCGCCCGAAGGTCGACGTCTGCCGTTCGGCCAGCGCGATGAGCCGCCAGATCAGCAGCAAGAAGAGCACCAGCACGCCCGCGGCGCCCAGAAAGCCCTCTTCTTCGCCCACGGTGCAGAAGATGAAGTCCGTGTCTTGTTCCGGCACATAGTCGAGTTTCGTCTGCGTGCCGTTCATGAATCCCTTGCCCAACAGGCCGCCCGAGCCGATCGCGATCTTCGATTGCGTCACGTTGTACGAGGCGTCGCGGTCTTCCTCCACGCCCAGCAGCACACGGATGCGCGTGCGCTGATAGTCCTTCATGGCGTTGTTGAGCACATAGTCCGAGGTGTAGAGGAAACCCACGCTCGAGATGGCAAAAAGGCTGATGAGCAGGTAGGTGTTGGCGCGGCGCCCGATCCACTGCATGCCCAGATAGCCGATCATCACGATGCAACCGCCCAGTTGCGCCCAGCTGATGTCGAAGGGGTGCACGAAGGCCGAGACGCCGTAGGCCACCACGTGCAGCGCAGTGCCCCAGAAGAGCAGCCGGTGGGCGTGTTCCGGTTCGCGCGGCACGTACACCCGCAGCAGGCCCGCCGTGAAGAGCCACACCAGTGCCAGCACCACCGATTCGCCCACGCTGGCCGTCGTGCCCGGCAGCGGCGTTTCGCCCTGACCGATGCCCACCACGAAATAGACCACCGCCGCGGCACCGCAAAACAAGATGCTGCCGGGCATGCCCTCGCGGTAGAACATGAGGAAGAAGGCGAAGTAGACCAAGGCCGAACCCGTTTCTTTCTGCAGCACGATCAGCACGAAGGGCAACAGCACCACGCCCGCGGCGCGAAGAAAGTTGCTCCGGCGGTTGAGCGTGAACCCGTATTGACCGATCACCTTAGACACCATGAGCGCCGTGGCGCACTTGGCAAACTCGGCCGGCTGCAACGAAACGGGGCCCAACGAGATCCAAGAGCGCGAACCCTTGATGTCGTGGGCGATGAACGGCGTGACGAGCAGCAGCACCATCATCGCCCAGTAGAACAGGTCGGCCAGCATGTCGAAATAGCGGTCGTCGAACATCAAGATCATACCTCCCAGCCCCAAAGCGCAACCGATCCACACCAACTGTTTGCCGGCGCGGGTGTCGAAGGAGAGAAGGCTTTGCAGGTCGAAGGTGTGACTCGCGCCGCACACGCTGAACCAGCCGAAGGTGACGAGTGCCAGGAAGATGAGGAGCACCCAACCGTCGGCGCGAAAGGCGGGATTGAGCTGATTATCGCGCATGGCTGCCGTAATTGATGTGACGAAGGCGGAACGACTCGGCCCGAGCGCGAGAGCCCGCCGAGAGTTTGCCGTTGAGATACTGTTCCATGATGAGCGAACCTATGGGCACGGCGAAGTCGGCGCCGAAGCCGCCGTTTTCCACGTACACGCACACGGCGATCCGCGGTTTGTTCATCGGTGCGAAGCCCATGAAGGCCGAGTGGTCGTGGCCGCGGTTTTGCGCCGTGCCCGTTTTGCCACACACCTCTCCGCCGGGGAAGTCGGCCCCGCGGCACGTGCCGGCCAGCACCGAGCGGCGCATGCCCGCCACCGCGTAGTCGTACCAACGCCGCGCCACCAGGGTGCGGTGCGGCCGCGTGTAGGTTGTGTCGAGCCGTTCGCCCTGAATGCGCCGCGCCACATGCGGCACGAAGTAGTGGCCGCGATTGGCCACGGTGGCCGCCAGGTTGGCAATTTGCAGCGGGGTGGCCGTGACTTCGCCCTGTCCGATCCCGATCGAGATCACCGTCAGCGCGTTCCACGACCGTTTGTAGGCCTTGTCATAGTAGGCCGCGTTCGGAATCATCCCGCGGCGCTCGCCCGGCAGGTCGATGCCCAGTTTGTAGCCGAAGCCCATGTGCACCACCTGGTCTTTCCAGCGCGTCATCGCCGCCTGCACCGAACCGTACTTCCCGCGATTGCTCAGCAGGCGCAGCAGGTTCCAGCAGAAATAGGAGTTGCACGACGTGCCGATGGCCGGTACCAGATTGATCGGCGAGGCGTGGCCGTGGCAGCCCACGTGCAGCCCTTTGTAGTTGAAGCCGTGGGCGCAGGGGAAGGCCACACTCGGCGTGATCGACCCCTCTTGCAGACCCAGCAGCGCTTGCGAGATCTTGAACGTCGAGCCCGGCGGGTAGGTACCGGCGATGGCGCGGTTGAGCAGCGGGCGCCGCTCGTCGCGCATCATGGCGGTCATGGCCTTACCGCGGTCGCGCCCCACCATGTCGCGCGGGTCGTAGGTTGGCGCCGAGGCCATGGCCAGAATTTCGCCCGTCGAGGGTTCGATGGCCACGATGGCACCGTATTTGCCCTCCAGCAGCCGCTCGGCCAACTCCTGCGTGCCGTAGTCGATGCCCAGCGTGAGGTTGCGACCCGGCTGGGCCTGGGTGTCATACTTCCCGTCCATGTAGTGCCCCTTGGTGCGCCCGTGCACGTCGCGCAGCAGAATCCGCATGCCCTTCTCGCCGCGCAGCACTTTCTCGTAGCTCCGCTCCACACCGAGCTTACCGATGTAGTCCCCGCTCTTATAATAGGCGTCGGAGTCCACGTCGGCCTGGTTCACCTCGGCCACATCGCCCAGCAGGTGGGCGGCGATGCCCGAGGCGTAGCGGCGCACCGAGCGCTTCTCGGCCGTGAAGCCGTTGAACCGAAACAGCTTTTCGCGAAACTTCGAGAACTCGTCGGCCGGTATCTGGCTCATAAACAGTTGCGGCGTGTTGCGAGAGTAGCCCGGATTCTTCTGCGGATCTTTGATTTCCGCCATCCGTTGCATGTATTCCTCCCGCGTGATGCCCATCGTGCGGCAGAAATCGGCCGTGTCGATGCCGTGTTGGTCTTGCATCGTCACCAGGATGTTGTACGAGGGTTCGTTGTACACGAGCAACTTCCCGTGGCGGTCCGTGATCAGCCCGCGCGAGGGGTACAAGATCTCCTTGCGAAAGGCGTTCGAGTCGGCGCTCTTGCGGTAGTCGTCGCTCATGAGTTGGAGCGCCAACAGCCGAAGCACAAAGACAACAACGACCGACAGCGCAATGCCGCCGATCACAAACTTGCGCTTCTCAAAACTATAATCTTGGGGCACGGGCGATGGGGGGAATGAAGGGGGTGAATGGATGCGGACAACCGCCGCACAGTCGGGATTCCGGGGACTGCGCGGCGGAGGTCGTGGGGAAACGGCCGCCGAGCGGCGGACGAGGCAGCGTCACGGCGGACAATGCCTGAAGGGGGGCGGGCAGCGCGGCGAGGACAGGATGAACCTTTATACAACAAAAAACAAACCTAATGCCTCGTCGCCGTGGAGCGGAAAGTATATGAGGAGTGAACCGCCCCGGTGCCCGCTGTGAGCGATGGCCGACCGCGCGAGCGGAGGCCGATGGGTGCGGCGGCAAGAGACTGAGCTGGACTTAACAGAAACTTATATGATATTGATCAGCCTCTTGTGCGCCGCTTGTGGGGACGAATGGGGGAGCGGGTGTGCCGCGTTGGCGGGGCGAAACCCGCCGCGGGCGTTCGGCTGCCGAGGGGAGCCGCCGCTCGATGGACATCGCGGTCGGTAGGCCGCGGGGTGCCGCAAGGATAGGCCCGTTGCGCCACCTGTTTGCAAACCGGGCGTGGGCGTTCGGCCGCCGAGGGGTGCGCCGCTCAATGGACATCGCGGTCGGTAGGCGGAGCGGCCGCCGCTGTGGGAAGCGACGACGTGAGCGCGATGCGGAACTACAGAACAAGGCACCGCGTCTCACCGTACGTCGCTAGGAGAAGTGGGGAACGAACATCCCGGGCCGGACGACCGTGGGCGGTCGGCGGCGAACTTCCCGGAGCGAGGTGGCGCGAAGGCCTGTGTGTGCGCGATGCGGCCGGCCGTGCCGGGGGGCAGCGGCGGCACCAACGCGCGGGTGTCGGTTTTTTTCATCCACATCCACCCTCGGTGGCGGCGCGCAGGGCGCCGGCGGGGCGGAAAGGCGGACCGATCAGTTCAGCGTCCGGTTAGTTTAGTTCGTTGTGTTGGTTAGGGGAGGGGCACCGTGGGCGTCAGCCCTCAGCGAGCGGCCGTTTCGGTCGAGGAGAAAGCCACGCGCACCCGTTCGAACGTGGCCACAAAGGCCAGGGTGAGCACGAAGCTACCGCCGATGTTGAGCAGCAGCGCGGCCGGGCGAAAGAAGGTGAAGCTTTCCAGCAGGTGGAAGCCCGCCACCGTCACAAAAGAGAGCGTGGCGGCAAATTTCAAGAACCCCGACCACGTCATCGTTCGCGCACCCGGCAGGAAAGCCTCCTCCAGTTTGTCGTCGGGAGCGAAAAAATGCAGCACACCGGGCGTGCACAGCCCCGTGAGCGTGAGCGAACCCGCCGCCACGCCGGGCGTGGTGCTCACCGCGTCGATGCAAAGCCCCGTCACGAAGCCCACCACCACATACAACCACCGCGGGGTGCCGTGGCGAAGGATGAGAAGCACGAAGACATAGGGCATCGGCGTGGCGTAGCCCCACAGGTGAATGTGGTTGAACACCAGTGCTTGGGCAATGACCAGCACGATGAACCAAAGGCTGCGCGCCAGGGAGGAGTGGAACATGCGATGAGGGGGTGAGAGTCGGGTCGTAGGGGGGAGAAGCGGGCGAAGCGTCAGCGCGCTCGTCCCGAGGGGAGCGTGCCGAGCGGGGCGGTCGGTGCGACGCGGCAGCGTCTGCGGCCGTGAAGCGCCCGTGGGGGCGGAGGCCGCTGCGGGCGCAGCGTGCGGGAGCGCGGAGCTCGGCGGTGCGAGACGGGGGTGCCCGAAGTCAAGGTCTGTGGAGCGGCGCGCACACTCCGCGGAGGGAGGGGCGCAGCAGGGCACGAACCGGTCGCCTGCGGGGAGGGAAAGAGGCGCCGCCGCGGGGGCGGAGCGAAAGGGTGGCGAGTGAGGTCGCGAGTGGCCGCAACGGAAGTGGTCGGTTCCCCGACCTATAAGCCTTGTCCGTGAGATTCCGATGCAGTGCCTCGCGCAAGGGCGGCTACCGGCGGGATACCAACTCCGCCAAGCCCCGTCGCCCTCGTTCGCCGTGATAACTTTCAGTGTGTTGGGTTTCCTCCCATAAAAAAGGAGGAAGGGCACAACGCGAATTTCGGCAAAAGAAGTGAGACCACCAAATTTTTCGACCGAAAAAATGCACCCCTTTCTTATATATTACGCGCGTCGCGCGTGCGCCTCGCGCTCATCGCGGCGCCACTGCCGCAGACGCAGGCGTACGCGGCACACCGTTTGGCGCACCGCCGTGGGCGAAGTGCCGATTGCTTGGCCGATTTCCTCCGCCGTCCACCCGTCGGCCGTGAGGAGCACGAGGGCGCGGTCGCGCAGCGGCAGGGCGGCGAGCGCGGCGGCGGTGGCGGCGTCGAGCACCGTGCGGTAGGCGAAGGCCGAATGCGCCTGTTGCGCCCGCTCCCGCATGGCCTTCCACAGACGGCCGCCCCCTGTGCGGTGGAAACCCGGGCGGGGCACTTCGCGGTGCCAGCGTTCCAGGCAGTCGTCGGGGCTCGGGGTCGCGCTGCGCGGGCTTTCGCGGGCGGCGGTGCCCTCGGTGGGGACTTGTGCGGAGGCGCTCGTCCGGTGCGCGCTGCTCGGGGGCGCGCCGTCCGCGGGGGCAGAGTCGGCGGTGCCGTGGGGGGCGGCCTGCGGCGCGGACGCGGTGTCGGACTGCGCTCCTGCCGCGGGGTCGGTGCCTGCCGTGGGCGCTAAACCCCCGTCGGGATCGGCCGGGTCGAAGGGTTCGTCGCTCGCGCTCGAGGCCGGCGTGAGATGCGTGGCGCGGTGGCGCAGGGCGCGCCCGTTGAGCGTGGAGAGCAGGCGCAGCGTTACCCCCGCCAACCACGGCCGCGGGTCGACGGCGCGGGCGGTGTGCATCACGGCGTCGGCCGTGACGACGACCGGCTGCAGGGGCGCGGCGATCTCGGGCGCGGGGGTGTCGCAAGGTTCCGTGTCGGGGGCAAACGGGGGCTGGGTGGCGGCGACATCGTCCTCCGCCGCGTTGGTGAGGGGCGGTAGCTCGGGGAGCGCATCGGCCTGCGGGGTGCATGAGGGCGCGGGGGTGGCGCGATCTGCCGTGTCGGCGACTGCGGAGGCGGCGGGTGTGGCGACGCCGTGGGGGCGACGGGCACAGCGCAGGGCGAAGTGGGCCAGCGCATCGAGGTGTTCGAGCAGGTGGAGCACGACGCTCTGGTAGTTGTCGGCGCATTCGGAAGCGAAATACGAGTGGCGCCTCACGATGCCGTGCACCATCGGCAGATGCGGGGCGAGCCAGTGGGCAAAGAGCGCCGTGCGGTCGGCTGCCGAGCGCAGTACCACGCCGTTGCGCACGGCGGCGGCCAGTGTGGCGGGGGAGAGTCCGGGGGCGGTGGCCTCGGGCGGGGTGTGCACGGGGGCGGGGACAGGCACAGCGGCACACGGCGCGGCGACGAGGGGACGTTTTTCGGGCGTCGTGGCGGCAACGAGGGGCACACGGGGCAGGGCGCGACCGGACATAGGGGTGGGGACAGGCGCAACGGCACACGCCGCGGCGGCGCGGGGGTGTTTTTCGGATGCAGCAGTGGCGGCCATGAGGGGCACACGGGGCAGGGCGCGGCCTGCGCGGGCGGCGGTGCCGGTTTTGCGGCACGGTGTATTGAGATGGGGGCGAACGGTGGAGCGATTCGCCGCGGGGAGCGTTCTTTTCATGAGATATACATTTAGAGGATGAGGGGTGAAATGCGGTCGACCGTGGCCACTGTGGGCGCCGACCGCCGAGGGTGTTTTTCTGTCGCCCCGTCGGTCGCAAGGGCGCGGGGGGCGGGTTGCAAGGGCGCGGAGCATAGGCCGTGCTCCGCGGGGGAGCGGGGAGGCGCCGGGGCTTCGTCGTCGCGACGGTGGGCGGCTTCGGGGCGTAGGGGGCGCCGTTTCGGGCGACTTCATCGGCCGTGGGAATGAGGTGCGCGGGATTCACGCCGACTGCCTGCGCGGCGGCGTTTAGGGTGCGGCAGGGGGTGGAGAAGAGGCGGGCGTTTCGCTTTCCCAGAAGCGTTCGCGCAGCAACCGCAGCGCCTCGTCCTCGTCGCCACCGGCCAGTGCACGGGCACGGGCGTGGAGCACTTCATAGACCGCGCGGGTGCAGCACCGCGCTGCCCGGGCGTTGAGTTCCTCGGCCAGCGCGCGGTCGGCCGCACGCCGCTCGTGGTGCGTGAGTTCGTCGCGCCGTTCCTTCATATACTGCGGGAGGTTCGACACCATGGCGTCGGCCGACAGGGCGCCGTAGGCCACTTTGCCGTAGCGCCCCCCGCGCAACCGACAAAGGTAGACCATCACCTCGCCCACATTGAGTTCGGCATACGAGGCCCCGATGGCTTCCGCCGCACCGCGCAGTTGGTGGCTCGTCAGCCCGTCGGCCGTGCCCCAGAGCTGCGCCGCATAGTTGAGTTGCAGGCACAACCACGTCACCACGGTCTCCGACCCCAGTTGGTCGCGCAGCCGCCGCAGCGAGGGCAGGGGCAGGGTGTAGCACCACTCGGGGTGCTCGCCGAACGACACTTGCCGCTCGGGCGAATAGTGTTCGAGCAGTCGGCGTCGCCAGTGGGGGCGTTCGGCTTCGGGGGTGTCAGAATGCGACGCAACAGTGGGCCAGGTGGCGAAGGGCACCACAGCAGGCGGCGAGCTCGGCCCGCACGGCGCGTCGGTGGGCGGCCGTGTCGAGGAGGCGCTGCCCGGCGTCGAACTCGTCGGCGGAGGCGTTGTGCTCGTCGGCGGAGTGTTCGCCTGCGTCGGGTCGGCGTTGGGGCTCGTCGGCGGTTGAATTGTCGATGAAATCGGCCCTTTTGGGCTCATGGATGCCGCCGAGGGGGGGGTCGAGGTGGCGTTTTGCGGCAAAATCTCGGCGTTGGGGCTCGTCGGCGGGGTGTTCGGGCTCGTCGGCGGTTGAATTGTCGATGAAATCGGCCGTTTTGGGCTCATGGGTGCCGCCGAGGGGGGCGGGGTCGGGGGTTGCGCGTCGGTCTTCGGGGAGGTTGCGTCGGTCTTCGGCGGGGTGGGGGCGAAGAGGTCGGCTTCCGGCGGGGTGGGGGGCGCGGCCGAGGTCGATACGCCCGAGGAGGGCGCGGCCGAACGGAGGTTGTGCTGACTGAACACGGAGTGTGCTGCCGAGGCCGACAGGCGCCGGCGGGTGGAGGGGAAGGATTGGGGGTGCATCATGGTTTAAGTTGAGGGTGAAGGGGTGTTTTTCGGTGGTGTGGGAGTGAGGCCTATGCAGTGCGGCGGTGGCAGCGGCCTCGTCGCCCGTCGGTGGGGCGGGCCCGTGGGGCGAACGGGTACTGAACCGCTCCTTTGTCGTCGAAATGGCTTGTGTGTCCATGCCTCCCCCGATGTCGGCGGCGTCACTCTCGCACGTACGGGCGTCTTCCTCGCTGCGGGCAGTGGGAAACTCCTGTGCTTCAATGCTTTCCTTGGCATCGCTGGCGAGTTCGTCGCAATTGCCATCGCCTTTCCCGATGTCGGCTGTGGAAAGCTCGCACGCACGTTTTTCTTCTTCGCTGCGGGCAGTGGGAAACGCCTGTTTTTCAATGCTTTCCTTGGCATCGCCGGCGATTTCATCGCTATTGCCATCGCTTTTCCCGTCGTCGGCTGTGGAAAGCTCGTGTGCACGTTTTTCTTCCTCGGCAGGGTCAGCAGCCAACGTTTGCGCCTCAATGAAATGCGCCGCTTCGGCGGGCGAGAGGACGCGGGGCGAGGGCGCGGACGTGGGCACGGAGGAGGCGGGAGTGGAGACCGCGGCGGGGGCGTCGGGCACTGTGGGGGCTGCGGCGGGGGCTGCAGCGGGAGTGTCGGCAAAGAGTTGGAGCACCATGTGCCGGAGGTCGCAGAGGCGCGACTGTTGCAAGGGCGTGGGGGCGGGCAGGGAGAGCGAACCGCCGAGGGGGACGCCCGACGCGGGTGACGACGGGCGAGTGCCTGCGGGCGCTGCGCCGAGGCCGGGGGATGAGGGATTCGTGCTGCCCGTGGTGGAGATGATGCCTGCGGGTGAGGGACTCGTGCCTGCGGGTGAGGGACTTACGCCGGGAAGCTGGACGCTCGTGCCTGTGGGCGCTGCGCCGGGGTCGGGGCGGTGACGGAGCAGGTGCTGGGCCACTTGGAGAGGGTGGGTCAACCAATAGCGCGCCGTGGTCTGCCACGAACGAACGGGGTGCCCGTTGTGGCGCTGCCAATGGCGCGCGGTGTAGTAGTGCACGAACCATTCGGCGTCGAACTCGGGGTGGTGGAGCGCTTGGGCGAAGCGGCGCACCTCGTTGGCCGTGGGGGGCACGAACGTCCCGCCGTCTTCGGCATCAGCACCGCGCGCATCGTCTGCGGTGCTCGCGGCGGGGGCTTCCGTGTCGGGAGCGTCGGCAGAGGTGGTGCCCTGCGTCGCGTCGGTTTCCTCACGAGGTGTGCTCGCGTCGGGTGCGTCGGCAGAGGTTGTGGTCGGGGTCGTGTCGGTTTCCCCGTGGGGTGTGCGCGTGTCGGGAGCGTCGGCAGAGGTCGTGGTCTGCGTCGTGTCGGTTTCCCTACGAGATGTGCGCGTGTCGGGAGCGTCGGCAGAGGTCGCGGCCTGCGTCGTGTTCGTTTCCCCGTGGGGTGTGCGCGTGTCGGCGGGTGCGGACTCGATTTCGGCGGTGGGGCTGTCGGCAGGGGGCGTTTTCGACTCCTCCTCGGCGGGGGCGAAAGGCGTGTCGGCGACGGTGGGGGCTGCGCCCTCTACCTCCGCAACCGATGCCCCCTCCTCCTCCTCGACGACGGGCGCCGAAGAGTGGCTCGCGCGGGTCCCTTTTCCACTTGGGGGAAAGGGGACTATAGGGGTATGGGGTATTTTATTCTGTTCTCCTCTCTTCTCCTCTGTTCTGGAGGAGGGCGCATTTTCGTTCGCGGCGGGGGCGGGTTCGGCAGCGGAGCGGGAGGCGTCGGCAGCGGGCGTTTCTTCCTCCTCGGCGGGGGCGGCATCGATTTCGGCGAGGGGAGCGTCGGCAGGTTTGGCCGTTGCGCAGTCGGCAGGGGACGTTTCCTCCTCCTCGGCGGGGGCGGAATCGGTTTCGGCGAGGGGGTCGTCGGCATCGGGGGGCAGGGCGTTGTCGGCCGCCAGGCGACGCACCGAACGGCGGTAGGCTTGGGCGGCCGTGCGCACCCGCCGCACCCGACCCGTGCGAGTCGAGGTGCGCCCCGACGACGGGGAGTCGGAAGTGCCCAGTGCGCGCACCGCATCGAGCGCCGGCGAGGTGAAGGTGCCCGAGGCGCGGTCGATGTCGAAGAGGTCGAACTCCTCCACCACGCGGCGCACCGCATCGGCGTCCTCGTGGAGGTCGAAGGCCAGTAGGTCGTAGTCGAGCGGGGCGCGGTAGTCGCGACAGTCGCGCAGGTGGGAGAGCAGCATGACGTAGATGCCGATGCCCGCGGCGCCCATGTGGCAGCGCAAACGGCCGCCGTTGCCGACGCGGTAGGCGCTCGAATCGAGCGAAAAATAGGGGGTGAAGAGGGGCATGTGTGTGTAGAGTTTTTCGAATTGTTTAAGGATCGCAATGACACCCGCCTCGACGGCGGAGGGCACTGCCGACGAACGCCGCTTACGGACGAACCGGGGGGCGATCGCTGCTGCAAATGTAGGCATCTTTGCCGAAACGAACAAGCGAAAACGCCGTTTTGTTCCGAATCTTCGGGCGGGCGGTCGCAAATTGCCCTCTCTCGCGCACGCGGGGCCGCAAAGCGTTCTGGTAGGCGGTGGACTGCACCTCGATGTTCGTCGACTGCGGAACGAGAACGGCCGAGGAGGGCGGGAAATTCGCAACTTTTCGATGCTTGCGGCGGGTTGTGTGGTGGATTTCGCGCTTTTCGCGAATTGTTCCCAAGAAGTGACGAGGACTTTCGCGATTTTTTTTTGCTCCTTCCCACCCTGCGGAAGCGCCTGATTTCGAACGATGAAACACTTTTTATGCCACCGACGAGGGCTTCCGGATGTCACAATCGGCTTTTTCGGCGGTATTGGTGGGTGTGACGGCGCTGCTCCGTCGGCCCTCGCTGCTGCGGGGTCGGGGCTGCGGATGGCGTGCTCTCGCTTCCGCCGCTTCTCGCTCCGACTTGGCTGCTCGTGGTTTCGGCTTCCGCCGCTTGCCGCTCCGATTTCGTTGCTCATGGTTTCGACTTCGCTGCTCATGGCTTCGACTCGGCTGCTTGTGGTTTCGACTCGGCTGCCCGTGGCTTCGTCTTGGCTGCTTCTCGCTTCGACTTCGCTGCTCGGGCTTCGGCTTCCGCCGCTTGCTGCGCTGAGTTCGTTGCTTGTCGCTCCGGCTTGGCTGCCCGGGATTTCGACTTCGCTGCTTGCCGCGCTGGGTTCGCTGCTTCTCGCTTCGGCTTGGCTGCCCGGGCTTCGGACTTCGTCGCTTGCCGCGCTGAGTTTGTTGCTTCTCGCTTTGGCTTGGCTGCCCGGGCTTCGGCCTTCGTTGCTCATGGTTTCGACTTGGCTGCCCGGGCTTCGGTTTCCGCCGCTTGCCGCGCTGAGCTCGCTGCTTCTCGCTTCGGCTTGGCTGCTCGGGCTTCGGCCTTCGCCGCTTGCCGCCGCCGCTGCCCGCACCGCGAAAGCTGACGGGGCGCGCCGATCACACTCACACAAGTTTCACTTCAAAACACTGATCCCAACATGTTAACCTATCACATCGTTCGCCGCAAACACTTCAAAACCGGCAAACTCCTCTTCTATCCCCAACTCGTCACCCCCGTGGCCGACGACCACATGCACATCATCGAGCGCATCGAGAAGAAGTGCACCCTGGCTTCGGCCGACGTGAAGGCCGTGGTCGACGCACTCGAGGTCGAGATCATCGACAGTCTCCGACAGGGACGCAGCGTGCGACTCGGCGACCTGGGCTCTTTCCGTCCCACCCTCCGCTGCTCGGCGGGCGTGGACTTGTCCGAACTGGCGGGCGTGGGGCAGATCAAGCGGGTGCACGTGGTGTTCCACCCCTCGTCGCGCATTCGCCGCGCCCTCTCCGTGAAGGATCATGCCGTGAGCTTCGTGCAGCGCGACAAAAAGAAGCACGGCGCCAACGCGCAACAGGGCGGTTCGCCCACGGGTGGCGCTACGCCGGGAGCACCCGCACCTTCGACGGGTTCCTCGGCCGCAGGCTCGGCTGTGATGCCTCCGGGCACGCCCGTGCCTGCGCCTCCCTCGACGGGAACACCCGCGCCTTCGACGGGTTCCTCGGCCGCGGGTTCGACTGTGCCTGCCGCGCCTTCGCCCACGACGTCGACCACCACGGGCACGCCCGCGCCTTCGACGGGTTCCTCGGCTGCGGGCTCGGCTGTGACGCCTCCGGGTACGCCTGTACCTGCACCTCCCTCGACGGGAACGCCCGCGGGTACACCTGTGCCTGCCGCGCCTTCGCCCACGACGTCGACCACCACGGGTACGCCCGCGCCTTCGACGGGAACGCCGGCCGCAGGGGGAGCTTGATGCTCGCCCACGGTGCGACGCCGTGCCGCCGCCCACTGAGGCGCACTGCCTTTCGTCTCGCTCCGCATCCCGCGGAGCGGGACTCGGCGGGGGCATTGCTTATGTAATAGCCTGCGCTGTGCGCGTGCCGCTGCCTCGGTTGCAGTCGGGGTGGGGCACGATGTCATGAGATGCTGCGCCCGAAGGACTCGTTGAGCCCGATGGCGAAAGTGATTTCTCGACAGAAGGCGATAAACCAATGTAGAAGAATGAAATAAGTCGGTTTAATTGCATGCACAGCTAATATAGAATGCATTCATTCGCCTTAATTTGATCGGAATATACTGCATCAACTCACTTATTTACTCCAATCACTACTCAATAAAACACACGATTACAAATGGATATGCCCGTTTATCGGCTGATTGATTTAGCCCGTCTGCTTTTTTTCCGTGCGCTGTTGCTCGAAGCGGAGCGCCGGCACGATGTTTCACCCTCAACTTCTGCTCATGACACACTACAAACTGCAAGAACACACCGCCGTCGCGCTGCTCGCCGCGGGCGTGGTGTTCGCCCTACTGGGACTCCTCTTTCCGCCCGTGGGTTCGATTCACGACAGCGTGCTGTGGATCTTCGCCCAATGCCTGATCTATGCGGGCAGCGTGCTCGGCGTGGCCGGTTATTTGCGTTCGACGCAAACGGCGAATTGATCGAGGCACCCACGCCTGGGGGAGATGCGCCCTCGGCTCGTCGGACTGCTCGTCCCTCTCGTGGGGCGGCCGACTTCTCTCGTGGGACTGCCGCCTTCTCTCGTGGGGCGGTGCCTTTCTCCGAACGGCCCGTGCCCTCGGCGCTCCTCGATCCGCTCTTCCCCGAACGGCCTATGCCTACGGCTGCAGGAGATGTGTCCTCGGCTGCGTGGGATGTGCACGCGGCGGTGCGCGATGTGTTGGCGCCTGCGGAGGATGTGTCCTCCCTCGAACGGGCTGCTCGTTCCTCTCGTCGGGCGGTGCGCTCGGCTAAGCGGTCGGTGCCTTCGGCTAAGCGGTCTGCGCCCTCATTGGAGGAGATCGTGCCCTCGGATCTCCTCGATTCGCCCTTCCCCGAACGGCCTATGCCTACGGCTGCAGGAGATGTGCACTCGGTTAAGCGGTCTGCGCCCCCATTGGAGGAGATCGTGTCCTTGGATCTCCTCGATTCGCCCTTCCCCAAGCGGGGGGTGCAGTCGCCCAAACGGTCGGTGCCTTCGAAGACGGGGACGCTGCACACGCGGACGGCCGATGGGGTTGTCGCGGGCGAGGCTCGCTATGCCGCCCTGGCGAAGCGCAGTGCGCAGACGGCCGACCGACTGTTGTGCCGCGTGAGCCGGCACCGCGCCAAGGGGAGATAGTCCGATGCAAGCGGCGGGACGACGCACGATGCCTCGTCCCGCCGTCGGCGTGCGCCCCTCGGCTTCCTTCTACGCTCCCGCCGTGCCGCGCGGTTTGCGGTTGTGCGGCGGGGGCTTCGGGGGCATGCCTTGCTGTTTCCGACGGGCGCCGCAAGGGTAGGCCGATAGGGCTTTCGCGCTCCCGCCGTGCCGCGCGGTTTGCGGTTGTGCGGCGGGGGCTTCGGGGGGGTATGCCTTCTATAATTTGTGACGGGCGCCGCAAGGGGTGCTCGTATTTCATTCACTACGTCAATTTTTCCAGATGTCTACATTGATTCGTTTGCGCCGCACCGCCCACCTGCCCGGGGGCACGGAGGGGGTGCTGTTTTCCCCCGCCGAGAGCGGACAATCGCCCATGGCCACGCTCGAACCGCCCGCTTCGGGGGCGCATCCGGCCATTCCCGCGGGCGAATATCCGCTCCGGCTCGATGTGGTTTCGCCACGATTTGCCCGCTCGCCCCGCCGATGGTCGGCGGCCTGGGGGGCGCGATTGCCGCGCCTGATGCAGGTGCCGGGACGCGAGGGAATTTTGATTCACCCCGGCAATCGACCCGCCGATTCTTCGGGTTGTGTGCTAATTGGCCGCGCGGTGTCTCCCCTTCGTCTGGGGGAGAGCGTGGCGACGTTCCACCGCTTGATGCAGGTGCTCCACCGTCTGCCGCCTCCGCTGCGGATTCGGGTGGAGGACTGAGAGTGCGCGCCGATGCAAGTTCGCATCGGCGTGTTTTTGTTGGGCGGGGAGACCGAAAAAATGGACGCCGAACTTGTGCGAACGCGTTGTTATTCATATATTTGCAGTGTAAACCGTTTCGAACGTCGCCCGTCTGGCACCCACTTCTTTTGCGTGCAGCGATCGATCGTTAAAACCTTTCTCCCCACTCGTTCGTATCGCCGTGAAATATCGGGTAAAAACGCTTCTCCTCTTATGAAAATTGAAAGCTTTTCCATTCAGAATTATAAGTGCATCAAAGACTTAGCCGTGGATTGTCGTGGTGCGGACGGC
>ERZ772779.252-NODE-252-length-26625-cov-22.496650_pt1 | contig 26625 bp, 14 predicted proteins | sample MGYA00511360_ERZ772779 | MGnify/ENA primary metagenome ERZ772779 (study PRJEB29015, sample SAMEA2738112) | human oral metagenome | biome: human oral; feature: human-associated habitat; material: saliva | place: China | collected 2231 ...
TAGATAGTTGACTGTCTCAGCTATATTTTTGTTTAATGAGTAACTTTGGCTCTTACGTTAAAGCACTACGAAAAGCGTCCACACATTTAACGGAAGAACCTTATTTGTACTATCACCATAGCCCTTTTTGTACTTTCAGCATAGCCTTATTTGTATTATCACTATAACCTTATTATATTATTAGAATAGCCTTATTATATTATTAGAATAGCCTTATATTTATCATCATCACATTCTTATTTATGTTACTATCCCATCTTTACCTCTCTGTTACTCCCCGAACTTGTTCATCTGTTACCTTGTCTTCTTTCACACACAACCTGTTCACCCGTCAACTTGTCAACTTGTCAACTTGCCCTGTTACTCCCCGAACTTGTTCATCTGTTACCTTGTCTTCTTTCACACTCAACTTGTTCACCCGTCAACTGTCAACTTGTCAACCTGCCATGTTACTCCCCGAACTTGTTCATCTGTTACCTTGTCTTCTTTCACAAGCAACTTGTTCACCAGTCAACTCGTCAACTTGTCAACTCGCCATGTTACTCCCCGAACTTGTTCATCTGTTACTCTGTCTTCTTTCACAAGCAACTTGTTAACTCGTCTACTCGTCAACCTTGTTAACTTACATCGTTACCCTGTCCCTCGTTAACTTAGTCACAAAAAAAACGGAAGAGCGTCAGCTCTACCGTTATCTCCGAATTACCATCGTCTCCCGACGCTGATTTTTCTCAATCTTTACCTAAAATATAACTAAAAACCTAAATCTATTACTAACCTAAACAAATCTTCTTTCTAACATGAATAATCCTGAGCAATCTTCAATACCTGTAAAAGACTAAACCTTGTAATCAGCTATGTAGCTCTTGAATTACAATGCAAAGGTAGGAATAATACACATATCATCAAAATTAAACAGCAAAAAATAACAATCTATCAGTTAATTCTTGATTTACATCAAAGGCGATGTGCAATTATAGTAGACTTTTTCTTGTATTCTTATATTATATCCCCTCATTTCCTTATAATATATAAGGTAGAACAAATCGACCGTCGTTACCCCACAAGCAAAGCAGACAGAGCAAGGCCGAAGAGATTAGGAAGCAAAAGAGGAAAAGACCACCTCGCAGCAACAAAACCCCTTAAAGTAGGACAGGCAACCCTCGACAGGCGAAAAAACCAAAACCAACTTTCCTGTCATATCTGTCACGCTATAACCTTGTCTAACCCATTCACTCACAGTAGGGTTACACGAAATGTTAAAAGTGACAGCAACTTAATTATAAAAAAAACTCGTATATAAGCTGTAATAATTCCTCCTTTTCTTTGGCACCATCACCCCTTCATAATTCAAAAGAACCAAAGGCTAAAATCCTCCCCCACCCTTCATCGCCCATCACAACAAATCCCCACCACCCAACACTCACCACCCAAAACCCAACACCCACCACCCAATAATTATCCCCCAAAATGTTTCTTTTTATAAGAATTATTGTACTTTTGCATGCTAAAAGATACAAAGGACGTTTATAAGACATTCTCTTATAGACAGTAAGAATTGCTTTCAGATAACAGACAAGACAATGAGCAAGCAAGTATTTCAGACAGACTCCCGTCAGCGTTGGAGTTATTTTAAGTGGACCCTACGTGTAGTCCTTACGATTCTCTCACTCTTTGGAATCGTTTTCTTAGCAATGTTTGCCTTGGAGGGTAGCCCGCAGATGCCTTTCCATCACGACTATCGAAATGCGGTGTCAGCCTCATCTCCTTATACCAAGGACAACAAGACGGCAACACTCTATAAGTCGTTTCGTGACTTCTTCAAGGAGAAGAAGATGCATAATAACTATGCGAAAGCTACCATCAAGAAGCAACGTTTTGTGGGGAAGGCGGACAGTCTGACGCAGAAATACTTTCGGGAGTGGGACGACCCACGCATTGGTGTGCGCTCGGCATGGTATGTAAACTGGGATAAGCATGCTTATATCTCTCTGAAAAACAATATACAACACCTGAACATGGTGCTGCCTGAGTGGTTCTTTATCAATCCTAAGACCGACAAGGTGGAATATAGGCTTGACAAGCAGGCGCTGCGCTTGATGCGTAAGGCTGGTATTCCTATCCTTCCAATGCTCACGAATAACTACAACTCCGACTTCCGTCCAGAAGGTATCGGACGCATCATGCGTGATGAGAAGAAGCGTACAGCACTCATCAATGAGATGGTCAAGAAATGTAAACATTATGGTTTTGCAGGTATCAACCTTGACTTAGAGGAACTCGACATACAAGACAACGACCTCCTCGTTGAGTTAGTCAAAGACTTCGCACGTGTTTTCCATGCAAATGGACTCTATGTAACACAGGCTGTTGCACCTTTCAACGAGGATTATAACATGCAGGAACTGGCAAAGTATAATGACTATCTCTTCCTCATGGCCTACGATGAACATAATATGGGGAGTCAGCCAGGAGCTGTCAGTTCGCAACGTTGGGTGGAGAAAGCTACCGACTGGGCGGCTAAGAACGTCCCGAATGACAAAATAGTACTCGGTATGGCAACTTACGGATATGACTGGCCTAATGGGGAGACGGCTTCGACGGTGTCATTCGACCAGACAATGGCTACCGCACTGGACGCAGATGCAAAGGTAAAGTTCGATGATGACACCTACAACGTTAACTTCTCCTATCAAAACACTGATGATGGAAAGATTCATCAGGTGTTCTTTACTGATGCAGCGACCACTTTTAATATCATGCGCTTTGGTGCAGAATATCATCTCGCAGGCTATGGTCTGTGGCGTTTGGGTACTGAAGACAAACGTATATGGCGTTTCTACGGTAAGGATATGTCGTGGGAAAATGTGGCAAGGATGTCTGTTAAGAAGCTGATGCAGCTTAACGGCACCGATGATGTTAATTTCGTTGGATCTGGAGAGGTGCTGGAAGTGACTACGGAGCCGCACCCTGGAAATATATCAGTGACAATAGATAAGGATAACCGCCTTATCTCTGAGGAGTATTATCACTCCCTTCCGTCAACATATACCATCCAACGACTTGGTAAATGTAAGGATAAACAACTCGTAATCACCTTCGACGACGGACCAGACAGCCGCTGGACACCTACCGTGTTGAATACGCTGAAGAAATATAATGTCCCTGCTGCATTCTTCATGGTGGGACTGCAGATGGAGAAGAACCTGCCTTTGGTGAAGCAAGTATATGACGCTGGACACACTATCGGCAACCATACCTTCACCCACCATAACATGATTGAGAACTCTGACAACCGCTCTTATGCTGAGTTGAAGTTGACAAGAATGTTGATAGAGAGCGTCACAGGACATAGTACGATCCTGTTCCGTGCGCCTTACAATGCCGATGCCGACCCGACAGACCACGAGGAGATATGGCCAATGATAGTGGCAAGTCGACGTAACTACCTATTTGTGGGTGAGTCTATCGACCCTAATGACTGGCAACAGAACGTAACGGCTGACCAGATTTACCAACGTGTCATTGATGGTGTGCACCATGAAGACGGACATATCATCTTGCTCCATGATGCGGGTGGTGACACACGTAAACCTACGATTGAAGCCCTTCCTCGTATCATTGAGACCCTACAACATGAAGGTTATCAGTTCATCTCTCTCGAACAATACTTAGGGATGAATAAGCAAACTCTTATGCCTGCTATCAATAAGGGAAAGGCTTACTATGCCATGCAAACCAACCTCTGGCTGGCAGAGATGATTTATCATGTATCCGACTTCCTCACGGCTCTCTTCCTTGTCTTCCTTGTCTTGGGTATGATGCGCCTCGTATTCATGTACGTGTTGACGTTCAGAGAGAAACGAGCAGAGAACCGACGCAACTATGCACCGATTGATGCTGCTACGGCACCAGCTGTTTCTATCATCGTACCGGGTTATAATGAAGAGGTGAATATCGTGCGCACCATCACTACGCTCAAGCAACAAGACTACCCGAACCTACATATCTACTTCGTCGATGATGGTAGTAAAGACCATACCCTCGAACGTGTGCGTGAGGCTTTCGATACCGATGATAAGGTTACTGTACTCGCTAAGAAGAATGGCGGTAAGGCTTCGGCACTGAACTATGGTATCGCTGCTTGTCGCTCAGAGTATGTGGTTTGTATTGATGCCGACACTCAGCTGAAGCATGATGCAGTAAGTAGACTGATGAAGCACTTCATTGCCGACAAGGATAAACGCATTGGTGCAGTGGCAGGAAACGTGAAGGTGGGTAACCAAAGGAATATGCTCACCTATTGGCAAGCTATTGAATACACCAGCAGTCAGAACTTTGATCGCATGGCTTACTCTAACATCAATGCCATTACCGTTGTACCTGGTGCTATTGGCGCATTCCGTAAAGAGGTGATTGAAGAGGTGGGAGGATTCACCACTGACACCTTAGCAGAAGACTGCGACCTGACGATGAGTATCAACGAACATGGTTACATCATTGAGAACGAGAACTATGCTGTGGCAATGACAGAAGCTCCTGAGACGCTCCGCCAGTTTGTTAAGCAACGTATCCGTTGGTGCTTTGGAGTGATGCAAGCCTTTTGGAAACATCGCTCCTCACTCTTCTCTCCATCGAAGAAGGGCTTCGGACTATGGGCTATGCCTAATATGCTTATCTTCCAGTATATCATCCCAACCTTCTCACCATTGGCAGATGTACTGATGCTCATTGGTCTCTTCTCTGGCAATGCCTTACAGATATTCTTCTATTATCTCATCTTCCTTCTCATTGATGCAAGTGTGTCTATCATGGCTTACATCTTTGAAGGCGAGCGGTTATGGGTACTCCTATGGGTTATCCCACAACGTTTCTTCTATCGTTGGATTATGTATTACGTCCTCTTCAAGAGTTATCTCAAAGCAATCAAGGGTGAGCTGCAGACATGGGGTGTCCTCAAACGCACCGGCCATGTTGGTGAGTAGCAGCCTCCCCCCTGCTGCAAAGGGTGGTAATCCATGAGTGTCTCCATACAAACAGGGGGGAGGGCTTTTTATTAAGCTATCTACGACAAGTTACTTATTATCCACGGTTTTTAATCTGTCCTCCATCTCTTTAAGGAGCTGTTTTCGCTGTTTCATGTTCGTTATAGCCAGTTTACTACCATCTTCCAAGCTCGTTTGATGAATATGGACATTGTTCTTTTCATCATGCTTCACGAAGAAGACGCCTCCAAACCGTTGATACACATTGATGGGGAAGAACTCTTGTAAGACATGATAGGCACCCTTAAAGCGTATCGGTATCAGTCTGTTGAAAGCAGGAGTCATGGGGAGATAGACAGAAGCATCGGTCGAAGCGTTAAGACAATACTCTAAACTATTAGCTGGTGCTTTGTTTATTGCAGCGTCCTTCATGCCGAATGTTATATCTGTCGCAATCGCATCGCCACCTTCTGTGACGAGGAGTAAGGGACAATAGTCGTCGCCATACGCCTTTCGCAGATAACTTCCCATAGGCAAGCAAGGTACGACAGGATAGGTCGACACGGGGTTTACATGTGCAGCATGGGAATAGATAAACACCTTCTCACGCTTATCTTTGGCACACCTATCTATTAAGAACTTCGCACAGAGAGCCATCGTAGAGTCGCGCTGGGCATACCTTTCAAAAGAAGGAGTCTGCTGATGCTGTACATTCAGCTTTAAGATAAAGTCAAAACAGGCCATTTCGTCATCTGAAAGTAGCTTAGCTATTTCCGCACGGTGCTTATCAAGATAATTGACAGCGTCAGCCAGTTTATCTTTCATTATCATTACAGCAAGTCTGTCAGCCTCTGGGATGTGTTGTTCCTTATTTAGTGCAGCGATGAAATCAAACAGATGGAAGGTAGACGACATACTTATCGTCTTTTGATGTGTATAGTCAATACCAAACAACCGCACCTTATCACTATCTGCCCTACCCCGATTATAAGTCCTAAGTACGTTTAAGAGTGCACTTACTATTGGGTGTGGTATCAAGGAGGAGTCCATTGTGAAGCTGTCATCTTGTATATAACGATTAAAGAAGAGTGATTTCCCTAAGGGGAACTCCATCAAGACCAATCTACAATCATGCCGTTTGACAGACGCTTCAATCAGTCTGGTAACAAAGCTTTTAACGTCAGAGTTACCATGTAAAGACTCTCCTAAACCAATTATTCGCTTGTCTCTAAGTCCGTCTATCTGTGCCAGGTCGAAACAATGATTACTGTCCTCACGAATAAGGTTGAGACCACCCTCCACCCTCAAAGGAGCAAGTGTCCTAACGGGATAATCGTCGATAGGCTTATTATCAAGTGTCACCTTCAGTTTTGAGAAGGCGATATACGCATCTTTCCTCTCCTCGCCTAAGACGTTGATACCTATATTCAATGAAGACGCATTAGTCAGGTTAATATGTGTCGAATATGTTTTGAGGACAGAGTCAGGCTTACAGATGAATGATCCTGTTGCCACCACCTTCTCTTCTTCATCAATCGCTTGCAGCGTTAGGACCACACGCTTTAGTCCACTCCCCTTACATTCAAGGCCTACCACACCCTCTTTAAGATTGTCGTGGGGCAAGAGGATTCTATGAGAGATCTCCGTTCTTAATCTGTCTACAATTGGAATTTCCTTTATGTACCGCCTTGTGTACAACGTTCGCATTGGTCCTTTAACACCCCAAGGTATTGTGTAGAGCGCAAAGGCACCGTTCTCTATCCAGCGATAGGGGCGCAAAGAGTCTGGTAACATCTTAAAGTCTAAGTCATACGCCTTTGTGTAGTTTTGCTTTCCCGACTGTGCCATACATGGTATTGCAGTGCTGATAAGGATTAATATCACTAAGAGCTTGTCTTTCAATGTAATATTTCTAATATTCATGTTATGCTATTTATGTATAAACGAGTAGCTTAGCAGGCCTCACTCCCAGCCCCTCTCCGAATGTAGAGGAGAGTGATTACCAAGTCCTCCATGCGCTTGTCTATATCCTTCCTTGTGTATCAGTTTATTCGCCGACAGGCCTCCCTGTGCGTTCAGGGAGGGCCATTGTCAACGGCAGTTATCATTCTTTTATGACGCTGATAGGCCTTCTGTCCGTAGCATTACTTTATCTTGAAGACCGAAGCACCCGTTATATAGTATTCTTTCTCTTTAAAGGCTCCTACTACAGGGTGCACTGGCAGCTTACATTTAGAGTATAGTCTCAGAATCTCATAAATCTGCTCATGGGTTAAGTACTTCGCGGTACTATTCATCATGGTTATCTTTACAAACCTCTTCTTGCTATTTATAAAGACATAGAACTTAGACCACATAATATTACTTTTCTTTCCAATGAGGTTTAAGAGTTTCTTTTGTTCTTCTGTAAGAACCGCACTTATGGACTTAGCAAAGCATTCTCTGATTAAAGGTAGTGATACATTATTGTAAGGTGTATATCGTTTCTCATAAGCGGGCTTCCAGTTTCCTTCTTTGATAAAGCGTTCCGTACTATCTGCATCTGCAGCAATATAGTAGGTCATGAAGGTGTCACGGCTCCAAGTTGAAGGGAGGGACTCTTGAATGAGCTTACCCACCCTTGTAATCTTCACATCATTTTGTCCCCATGTAGGAAGGCAAAACAAGAATGCTAAAAGAAAAGCATAACAAATGTTCTTAATTCTCTTCATATTCAAACTTAGATTAGAAGTTAATAATTAAAAAACAACTTGTTCCAATGAGATGTCGCTCTGCTTTTCTCTTGAAGACTCCCATCCACCCTGCTTAGGGTGGAGAGGAAGACCCACCTCTGCCCTCTCCGTCCCTTCCGTCAAAGACCGAAGGGAACAGTGGAGAGGACAGTGATTATCAACAACCCTCCTTCTCTTTTTCTATAACATTATTTCTCTATATCCTTCCTTGTGTATCAGTTTATGCGCCGACAGGCCTCCCTGTGCGTTCAGGTCAGCATTGTCAACGGCAGTTATCATTCTTTTATCCCATCAACAAGAGCACAGTGATCGTAATTCAGCCCCATCAGTATTACCCGAGGAGCATCCACTAATTGAACCATATCATCCCCTTCAGCTGAGCAAGATACTTGTTAAGGTCTTTTGCATTATCGTCCGTTAAGAAGAAATACATAAAGACAAATCTATAATCCTTACCTATCACAACACAACGAGCACGGGTGAACTTATCCCTACACTCCTGTTGTTTTGTGTCAATAGGATACATCAGCATATAGTCAGCATTAAAGTACTGCTTAGCAAGAGAGGCTGGATAGTCAGTGAGAAGCATCTTTATTTCGTCAACCTCACACGGTTCAACAGCTTCACACATCTTATCCACCTGCCATTTCAGGTCGCACTTAATATAGCCGTAGATGTTCTTATTTATCTTTCCACCCGTAGGGAGCGGTGTGAGGTCATCCCTACTATTCCCACTCCAAATCGATGTCTTCAAATAGAGCTCACAGTCTTTATCTTGATGGACGATACTGGCATCCGATTGAGCAATAAAATGTCTAAATATACACTCCTTAGTGTCACAGGGCAGTTCGCTGGGTACGTATCCCCTACTCCTTATCAGTTTGTAAGGTTGTTTGATGTTAAGTCTGATGTTCTGCTGTTCGCACTTGCCCTCTATCGTGGGTGGATACGTTTTGAAAAGTTCTACGGTATCAAGGTCTTCTACTGTCACCTGTGCCCAAACAGTTGGCACACAAAGGAGTTGTAAAAGGATAATACAGACAGCTTTCATCCCTCTTGAGCTGAAGAATGACACAAGTCTTGTTCTGAGATCTTTCTTCATAATCATAATGTATTAAGTTAATAAGGCAATTGTCTTAATTATTCTCAATTACAGAAGACTACTTTCTCAAGTCAGGCTTCTTCGTAGTAGCATCTTCGATAAAGAACGACTTGCCCTGTTCCTTCACCTTAATATATACCACCTTGCGCTTTGTTCCCACATCCTTATAAGGTGATCTCCACAGATAAGAGACGCAGAGCCAATCATTACTCAGCGGTACAACCGTCAGTGTTCGTATATTATCTTCAGCACAGTCCTGCGCATCGATAAGGACATCAGCGTCCATATCAACACTCTTCTTCATGACCGATGGACTAACAAACTTCTCTGCAATGACACTACTAAGGTCGCCGACTTGAGTATAGAGAAGGCTGTTCATATAGGTTTTGTAGAAACCATAAGCAAACAGCTGTTTCTCCTTTTGAGTCATATTCAGCTTACATACCACAGTCTTTGCCTTGCCCTTCTGTGCATAGAGGGTCTGGGGTGCAACAGCCAAGCATAGCGCTAAGCTCATTGCAAGATACAGTTTTCTGATCATTGTGTATAGCATTAATATTGGTAAAAATTGTCTGTATTCTTTCTCAAGTAGTATTACGACAGGCACGTAAAGGCTTAGCGACACAGATATAACAATCCGTCTTCTATCTCACTGACCACCGTCGAAATCATTAATCACCTTAGGTTTTTATGTTTCTGATTGTTTACTCGGGACAAAGATATAAAATTAAAATACGTAAAACAAATTTAAGGACAATTATTTTCGGGTGGGAGAGGGTATTAGGAGGGGACGGGGAGAAGGGCAGGGAGAGCTGGGGAGGAAGGCAAGGGCAGCCAAGGTCGAAGCCTACGAGGCAGTGCCTCGTAGAACAGGGACCGCTGGGAACGGACAGGGGACCGTTGGAGACGGAGGGAAGACAGGCTGGGAACGGAGACAGGGACAGGTGGGAACGAGGGAAAGGACCGCTGGCGACGGCCTGCGCCCACTATCAGCTATCCCCTAAAAGCTCACGACAAACGAGGAGCCTAACTCTAAGGAATGGAAGCAAGTATGCTTTCCTAAGGCACGATAAGACAGGAGGTTATAATCTACCAAGAACCGAACACTGTAATGCTGGCGTGCTCTGAACATCACTGACAGACCTGTCCCGAGACCCATGCCATGGCGCGAATCGATCAACTCGTCCGTCAACTGTATGTTAGGATAGAACACTGACGAGGCTAAGAGTTTACTTCCAAGGAGCCAGCGGGACGTTAGGGGGTAAGAGAAATAGGCACCACCGCCTACCTTCCACGTATCGAAGACATTATCCTCGGCCTTGACACCATCAACGATAACCGATGTGCGGGTCACTGAGAACCGTCCACCAACACCGACATAGGGGTTGAAGAAATACGCACCCTCCACTGCTGACGTACAACCACGTGACACTTTGACATGCGATCCCTTCCCGTCAGGATACTTCCCCAGCGGTTCATTGATAAGAAAATTCAGTCCGATGAATGAGGGATGATATTTCTCTTCAAACGTCTCCTCCGTTGTTGCCTTGTTCAACCCACGTTGCTTAAAGATAAGATCAGTAAGATAATAACCCATCTCAGTGGCTACGATGCCCACGCCAGCCCCTGTCATCACATCACTCAACCAGTGTTTGTTATTTGCCATACGCATAAGACCGGTCGCAGCGGCTACGCTGTAGGCACCAATACCTATCCATGGACTCCGATAGCCATACTCTTTATTGAGCATGGTGGCGGTCATGAAGGCGGTAGCGGTATGACCAGACGGGAACGAACGGAGGTCGGTTCCGTCGGGTCGCTCTACCTGTGCCGAGTATTTCAAGGCGTTGACAATTCCTGCCATCAACGCTACCGACATGGCATGAGAGGCGAGCATGCGCCCCCAACTGCTCCTCCCCTTCACTCCTCCTAACTTGAGTCCTAACATGACGGCAGCTGGGAGATACTGCGTGTAGTTGTCTAATCGTCTGTCGAAACGTGGTATATAGTCGTTCCGCAGACCACGAAATCGCTTGCTCTCGCTACGCATGAGAAGTCCGTTGAGGATAAGGGGTGCACAGGTGTAGACGACCCTGTCTATGCGTGTATCATTCTTGTATCTTGCCTTCGCACACGCCTGTCTGACCGTGGTCACCGTGTCTGCCACAACAGATGTGTCTGCCGTCACACACACGCTATCGCCCACTGCAATAGAGGGTATGTGCCGTAGGCTATCAGCCAAGGCAACAGAGGCCTTAGCGGTACGGCTAAGACTTACGAACGAGAGGGTTACAAGGACTGTTCTCAGGACTTTTAACTTTGAGCATGGAGCACAGAACGCAAGTGACAAAACGTCGAACATGAGAGTTAGAGGTTTGAAAATTGAGGTTTTAACATTTCTATCTGTGGGGGACATGAGGCCCCCAGAGATACTAACGGATAGAGTAGTGGGATTATTGTGAGAGGATAGTAGGAAATGTGAAGGAGACAGGGTATGTTTAAGACAGGGTAACAAGGCGAGTTAACAGGTGGACGAGTAGACGGGTGAACAAGTTGCTTGAGATGGGAGACAAAGTAACAGAGAAACAAGTTTGATGAGTAACAGAGGGGTGGAACAGGACAGGATATGTTTAAGACAAGGTAACAGAGGAACGGAGGAAAGTAACAGAGGGCGTTCTTTCTCTCACAGAGTACACAGATGAACAGAACACACAAAGGCGCACAGAGACATTAAGTCAACCGATAACACAGAACGTTTCAGCTAATAAATAGCTATTAATCCCTAATATATGGCTGTAAATTCTGTGATATCTGTCGCCTGCCAGCAGGCGTTGGTGAGTTCCCCCTGTTCGCAGAAAGGCTTCTGTACATCTGTGAAAATCTGTGAGAGATATAATTCCCAACGAAACTCTTGTATTCTTTTCTCACAGAACTACACAGAAGAACAGAACACACAAAGGCGCACAGAGACATTAAGTCAACCGATAACACAGAACATTTCAGCTATTGTTGGGTGTTAGGTGATGGTTGTTAGGTGTTGATGATTAGCCTTGGTGGGTGTAGGGTGATGGGGGTAGTATGTGAGGTTACCGCTACAAGACTGCCAATAAGGGGATAAACCGAAGCGTACACCCTCCTTGTAGAGGTATCTCGGTGATCACGCCCCTTCCCTTCGGGGGAGGGGACGGGGGAGGGGCCGCTTTCTCTCTCATGTTCTCTCTTTTCTTTCTCTCACAGAACTACACAGAAGAACAGAACACACAAAGCCACACAGAGACATTAAGTCAACCGATAACACAGAACGTTTCAGCTAATGATGGGTGTAATGTTCTGTGATATACAGCTATAACGTTCTGTGATATCTGTCGTCTGCTTGCAGGCGTTTGTGGGTTCTAAACGTTAGCAAGTAGGCTTCTGTTCATCTGTGAAAATCTGTGAGAGAGAAAACATCCAACGAGCCACTTGTGTTCTAAACGCTGTGAGAGAGAAAAGAACCAACGAGCCGCTTAGGCTTATGAAAAAACTTAACAAGAACACACACGAAAGCCACTACGCAGGGAGATGGGAATGAAGTGAAACGGAACTTGCAACTAACACGAAACCAAGCACATACGGAGACATGAGAAGAAAGGCGTGTTCTTGAACGTTGAAGGGCGTGTTCTTGGGGCAAGAAGGGCGTTGTCTCGAACGTTGAAGGGCATGGTCTCCAACACTGAAAGGCGTGTGTCGGATTTGAGAGAAGCGAAAATACCTGACAAAGGGGGAGAGAGAACGAGGAGGGAAAGGAGCTGACTACGAAGCAGTGCCTCGTAGAAACGGACCAAAAGAAACAAGAAACGGACCGAAAGAAACGAAGAAGCGGAACAAAGGGAACGAAAGAGCAGAACAAAGGGAACGGAGGAGCGGACCGAAAGGAACGAAGAAGCGGAACAAAGGGAACGAGGAAGCAGACCGAAGGGGACGGGAGAGAAGATTGCTGGAAACAAAAAAGCGGACTGATGGAAACAAAAAAGCGGACCGCTGTGGATTGGGAAGCGGTCCGCTGAAAACGGGAGGGGGGATAGGGGATGAGGGGTGAGGAGACAGCTGGTGAGGGGCGAGGGGCAGCTGGTGGGGGATGATGATTGCCACCAACTGTGGGTAGGTTTTGTGGTTCTACCCTACTCTACCTTTGCTACTCTTCCCTATTCTCCCCTCTCATCTCGGATTATTTACCAACAACAACCTTCTTGCCACCAACGATATAGATGCCGTTAGGTAAGCCTTCGAGGGCTGTCTCTGGGTTCACCTTACTGCGAAGGAGGGCACCATAGATGCTATAGACATCTACTTTACCGCCATTTGATGGTGCAGTGAAGGTATTGATACCGGTTGTATCTTTGATTGGATCGACCTCAGAACCATCTGAACCACAAACCTTAACCTTGATATCGTTGTTAGCAGCCTCCATCACCTTCTTAGGAATAGTGAATGTCTTGGTGTTCGCAAAATACATGAGATTACCCTTACTATCGTAGATCTTGAAGCCTACCACGTGGCTGTTCTTAGCCTCCATAGTATAGGTGCGACGGCCATTAACGGTCTTCTCTTCCTTAACAACAGCCCAGCCCGTTCCGAGACTATCCTTCTTAAACTGATCCCATGAACCGAAGTCGCCCATTGAACCAATGCGTACAGCATTGTTAAAGTCTTGACGCATTGTGCCAGGAGCAGCATTAGGATAGATAGCTGGGGTAGGACGGATATGATCATCAATGAAGATCATATTGTTCGCAGGCCCCTTAGGATACTGCTTCATGAACTTCTTCGCCTCATTCCACTGTGCTCTTGTGGTATACATGGTTGTATTGCTGTAGTCACCGATGACAGATCCGTTCACATCATAGAAATGTCCCCATGCTTCAAAGAAGCTTGAAAGGTCTTGCTTGGCTGCTACACAACACGCTTTAGCAAAGAGTAAGTAGTCGTTCTGGCCCTGACAGTTGGCTGTACCCTGTCCTTCAAGGCGGTTCTTACGGAGATAATCGAGGCAATTATGCCAGAACTGATCATCAAGACCAGTCGCATGGAACATCAGATAGAGCTTGTAATACATCTGCGTTGTGCCCCATGTGCCATATTCAAACCACTTCTTCTTGTTAGCAAAGCGGTCAGCATAGGTTGAGACAGCACTCTCGCAAACACCATCATACCTCTTACCGTCAACATCTGTATAAGAACAGTTTTCAGAGCGGCTGGTTACGCGACCCGAAGTAAACATCACCATGTTAGAGTACATATTGACCGAAATCTCCGTCATACCTGCCGTGTTAAACAGCTGCTGGTGGTTATGACCGAACTCGTGAGCAGGACCCCAGAGTGTACCATTGCCCCACTTCATCTTATCATAGTTGAGAACATCACCCAAAGTGTTGTAGTTATAATAGGTACCACCAGTCGTAGCATACATATAACCATGGTCGACAGCAGTCGCATTGAGCACGTTGTTGCACTTATCACGCTTAGCGGCACGGAAGCCCATGAGGTCGTCTTCACGCTGTACGATGCTGTTCCAGATTTCAACCAACTCCTTCATGTGAACAGGAGTATAGCGTTTGCAATCATCACCAGGCATGTTCATGACAATCAGTTCGCCCTTCATATTGAAAGCCTTAGCCCATACAAGGCCATCAGACTGCATTGTCTTCCAGTCTTCATTGGTGTTACCCTTTGTGAGATCGAAGTATCCATTCACCTTACCACCCTCGATGTGGATGTTCATAGGCTTATAGTCTTTGAGAGACTTACCGTTGTTGAAGGTACGACCGATATAGTTAACAAACACGTTGTTCTCGCCCTGATTGAGGATAATGTTCAATCCCTTCTTCAAGTTATAGTACTTACCAGCACTGCGTGTACCCAATGGTACGAGCTCAATCTGCACTGTTGCATTCTGTGGAATATCATCACCAAGGAAGACAAAGAGGTCCTCGCCATCACGAGCAGTAACACCTGTTGGGTTCGTCATACTACCATAATCGTAGCCGATACCCATTGAACGCGCCCAAGCACCATAGTTATTCTCGCTGTAAACCTTATAATCAGCGATGCGGAAGAGCTTCTCCCAGTTGCGACCACTTGGGTAAGCAGTCCAGCTCTGGTTCTTAATCTTCAACACAACCTCCTGTAGTCCCTGTGGCACACCCTCGGTAGTCATCTGCGCCTTCAAAGCCTCATCAGTCATCGCCTTAGTAGCGGCAGTAACCTCCGTAGCGGCACTGTTAGTGAAATACTTAGCCACCTTCTCAGCATAGACATCCACATTCTTAGTCAAGTCGACACGAGTCTTGTAAGCCTCCTGCTGTTCCTTGAGCTTAGCAGGGTCGAGTGTAACCTCCTTGAAGACCCACTTATTCGCCTCGTTATGCGTGTACCAGCCTACAGGATGGTATCCCTGACTCTCAGCACAATGGATACCAACATTATTGGCATCGACCATCTCGAAAGCCAACACGTATGGATCGTCCGTGTTACGTTGGAGGTCAAAGCCAGTACCCTTCCCCTCAGCTGTCGTATAAGAGCGACTTGTCTGCCCATTCTGAGGGACGATATACTTTCCTGTCACAGCATTCTGGAACACGTAGCGGCCGTTAGCCAACCTTTCTAACTTCCAATAATAAGAGTAATCACTGCTGTTAAAACCCGAGGTAGACAATTCGCCAACTATAAAGTCCTCACGCATCGCCCTGTCATAGGTGTCAGAAACAATCTGATAGTGCTTTGTGAGATCCTTTGTTGGGTCTACCACCTTGGTCAGCTGAGCCAGACGGGCAAGCACCTGCTCGTTTGTAAGCGTCGTCACAGGGTCGAAGCGGAACTCACTTGGGCCAACTGCTCTAATACCATTATCCATCAATGGTTTCCAACGAACGATATCCTTCTGCCCATCGAGGTGCCAGCACCATTCTTCAGCATTACTATTATAGATATTGAAGTAAGACTTACCTGTCCCACTTGACTCTGTCTGATAAATAATCCTGAACTTGTAAGCATCATTGGCCGTCTTATAGACCTCATTATTTTGACCCACACTCTGAACGTACTTAGCATTCTTCAGACTCTGAATGGTGTACCTGTCGCCCTTAGCATGTAGTAAGAAGAGATCAGAGAAGTCGGTTGATGGACTGCCATAATGCTGCCCATGTAAGGTGCCTTTATCATCGACAAAGACATGAAGATCAGTACCTTTTTGACGTTTGTCATTAACAATGTAATAAACTCCCGGCTTGAGTTTTTGATTCTCTCCATCAGCAGTTGGCGCCGCAGAGAGCATCGAAGCTTTCGCAACACTTGGCACAGCAGCGGTCAGAGCTAATGCTGCCATGAGTGTCTTCTTGCGTAAAAATCTTTCGAATAACATAGATGTATTTAATAAGTAGTTGTTTTTTAGGTTTCTCTTCGGTAAGTATCAAGTTTGCTTTCACCCCTTTTTAGGACAGTGCGGAGGCTCCGCACTTGTGGTGTTCACGCCCCGCACCTTTCGTGCGAAGGTGTAGCACATCACCTGAATAGTATATTAACGAAGACAACCCACTGGCATAGGGGGACTATGCCAGTAGGTTGGTAAATAGAGATTACAGACCTAACTGCTCCTTCTTCCAAGCCTCATCGTGATAAACATAGAGGTGGAGTTCAGCGAGATACCAGTAAGATGAGCCACCACCATTATTGATATTCGAACCATTCTTACGCTGTGTAGGTTCGAAGCGGATATGGGTGATAGTAGCACCATTGGTCTTTGTGTAAGCGAGTGGTTCGCTCACAGCATTCGCAGAACGGTAGTTTGTCTGTGTTGAAACAGGCGTAGCAGCAGTGATGACATCTGATGAAGCGTAGATATTAGCACGCTTAGGGTTGCGGTCGTTACTGCTAACTTTATACTCATCGAAGCCAAGGTAGAATGTACCATTGATACCTTCGTTCAGCGTAATATCAATGTGAGGACGTGGATCGCTCGTGTTTCCGTTGCTCTTCGTCTGGAAGTAAGTAGTCTTATTACCATCGACAGCAGCGCCAATCTCGTGCCCTGGCTGCATAGAGTTAGCTGATACCATAGCCGCAGTGAGCGGTATCTCAACAGACTCAGACCACTCGTTAGCCTGAGCAGTAGCTGTTGCAGGATCATGGGTATTCTTACCTCTGAGGCCCTGGGTCGTTACGGTGATGGTATAGTCGCCTGCAAAGTTGAAGACATCATTGAGAACACAAGACGTCTCGTTCGCTGCTACCTCCTTTACTGACTCTGGTACACCCGGCATATTGCTCTTTGCTCTGACGATAACCTTCTCATAGTTGACCTCGTCAGGAGCCTTCCATGTCACAGTGAACTGGCCCTTACCAGGCGTAACGTTCACATCGTTGACACCAGTAGGTACGATGTCTTGGAATGGCTGTTGGGTCACATGGATTGTGAAAGGCTGTGCGCTGCTATTAGAAGGCTTACAAACCACATCACAAGAACGTGCGTTATCAGTAGTGTTGAGCGTTGCAGTGAAGTCAACCTCCGCACCTGAGATATATTTCTTAGGTGATGAAAGCCAGCTCTTAGCCTCCTCTGGGATAATAATCTCATAGTTACCATCAGCCGTAGAACGCTGGAATGGCACACGATAAGTACGACCGAGGTCGACCATCTCAACGGCTGCCTCCTTCGTCTCCATAGGATAGATAGGACGCACCTTATAGCCCTTAGCCGACTGCTCGATGACATACTCGATAGAAGCATCCCAGTTGTCAGAACTCTTCAGACGAACAGTACAGTAGCGAGTCTCGGCTGTTGTGTTAGCATCCATGTCGAAGTGAAGCTTCACGATACCATTCTCTTTGACGGTCTTCGTTGTGTCCAAGCGAACAAACGATACTGTGTCAGGAACAATGATATGGTCGAGATGGAGGTTGGTCTCAACTGGTACGTCGATACTTGTCACCTTACTCTCAAGGAGAGAATAGAAGGTACCCTCACGATTGAAGAATGGGTTCTGCTCAGGAATACGGAGAACACTCTCGTAACCCATCTGTGACACCTTAATCTCGTAGGATGCGCGCTCGCCATGAGAGATAGTTACTTTCGCCTCACGAGCCTTGAAGCCATCGTAAGCCGGAGCCTTAACCGTAACGCCCTTACCGTCAGGATTCTTCGTGACAGTGAGCCACTCGGCATTACTCTCCGCCTTCCAGTCTTCCAAAGCTACGTTTGTCTCTACAACAATCTGCTGTTCACCGCCCTCTTTATTGAATGCTATCATTCGTTGGGAGGAATGAGGAACCTCAAGCTCCTTGCTTGTAAAGTCGGTGTCATAGTCAGCTGCACAGGATGCGAGGCCTAATGTCCCCACAAACAGCACTGACAGTATGAATAGGAAATTAATCTTAAGTTTCATTATTCGTAGTTTTTTATACGTTAAAGTTTATCTGCCCTTGGATTATACTGATAGCGCAGCTTAGACAATACTTCCTTCCATGGACCAACCTTCCATGTACCATCGCTCTGCTTTGCGTTCTTCATCACGCGATAACGATAGTGGAGGCGGAACTCCTTGAAGTAAGTAGGGTTGGATGATGCACTACCACCTAACTCGTTAAGCAAGAATGTATTGTTATACTCACCAACAGGAGTAAGCATCTCTACCTCGAGTGAATCCTGCTTGAAAGGCTTCAGCGTTACGTTGTAAGCTGAAGGATTCGTAACCGTCTGCGAACCGATAGTAGCAACGATACTCTTCACGTTGATGTCATGCAATGCCTTTGTGTAATCGTCCCATTTCTCGTCGCCTGCAAGGAAACGAACAGCGTTAGCAGATATTGGGAAGGCACGAACAGTATTGGTAGGACGAGTCGTTGACTTTGTCTCAACGTTAGTAACCTGAGAAGAAACCAACTGATAGTTCCAGCCCTCAGCGGTAGAGCCATACGCGTTCTTCCATGTCACCTTAATCAACACATGATTCAGCTTAACACCTAACTTGTTATTGTCAGTAGCGAGTGCACTTGCATCATGGCTAACAATCTTATAGTTGAGGAAGTAAGTACTGTCTGGTGACAAGGTCCCGAGATTCTTCAACTTGATATCGAAGAGACACTTGTTAGAGCCAGAATGAATAGTACCCTCCATCTGTGGATCTTCATAACAGTTGGCTGGAAGCAGACGCGCAAACTTTGTACTGTCGATATCGAAGTTAGACTTGTTATAAGCATTGAAGAGTGAATCATCATGAGCAATGGTCACGTGATAGTCACGGTCAGCCAACTGCGAACCACTCAAATTTGCTACCAACTGTACAGAAGCCGTACCGTTCTCCACGGCAGAAAGCTCTACCGTGGTACGATCATAGATACGGTTGGTACCTGCCATCAATCCTACTTTGTGAGGATAGAAGTTCTGATCAAAGTCATAATTGTTACATGATGACAATGCTACAGCTGCTAAGGCACATCCTATAATATATTTGTATTTTTTCATAAATAGTTACAATATTAACGTTATTAACGATCCCAACCTGGGTTCTGATCCATCTTAGGACTCTTCACCAGCTCACTGTGCTGAAGTGGAAGGAATACCATACGTGGGAGAGCCTTACGGTCGCGAATATTCTGCTCGTTGATGGTTACGAGGTTGAAGAATGGACCATCGTTATTACCCTTCTTCTCGCTGTAAACATCGAGACCACGCCAGTTAGAACTGTTAGCATCCTCTGTGAAGTATGTACCCCAACGACGTGTGTCGAAGTAGCGATGACCCTCATTGAAGAGCTCAACCTGACGCTCGTTCTTGATAACCTCATCGAAGGCATTCTCTGAGCTGAGCGTTGCAGCTTCTACACCTGGGAGACCAACACGGTAACGAATCATATTGAAATAACGTGCCATAGCAGCCTCATCACGAGTTACGGCTACATCAACCAATCTGCCATTTGCATCCCATGTCTTCACATTCTCAGAACCCTGAACATGATTAGCAGCCTCACAGTAAGCCAACAAGATTTCAGCATAACGGATGATTGGGAAAGGCTTGTTGATAACAGCAGCACCATCCTTGCCATGCCAAGAATCATCTGGGTGGATGTACTTGAATGGTACGTAACCACTGATACAGTAGTCATTAGGGTTGTTACCAGCTGCGTTCTTACCAGCCTTAGAATCATCAAGAGAGTACCAGAATGTCTGGTTATTGTAACTACCATCGGTAGTAGAGTTCATCTTCCAGATACGACCTGGGAAACCAATACTTGCATAGAAGCGAGCTGAACGGTTCGTGTAAGCCAATGGTGTACCATTTGCCATATCGCAATCACCGATAGACTTCTTCTGGTTCACGTGCTTGGTCAAGTCTGCCTCATAGAGTGGAGACTCTGCTGGCTTCTTACCATCCTTCATCAGGAAGCAGTCAATCACACGCTGTGGAACTGACATACCACCCCATCCACCATAGTTCACTGGGAAAGAGTGACGGGTGTAGTCTGTTACAGCACCAGAAATCTCATCAGCCCAGATAAGCTCTCTGTTCACCTTTGCTGTACCCTCGCCATTGAACATGTCAGCAAAAGAGTGATATGGGTCGATACCGCCTGCACCATCAGGGAACTTCGCTGTTGGAACAGATGCATCAAGTGGATATGGATTATCCTTATCAGCATCAACCGTGTAAAGCGTATAGTAGTCCAAGTCGATAACCTGCTTAGCAGCTGCTGCCGCAACAGCCCAACGCTTTGCATCATAGTCCTGATTTACATAATACTTGCCATCGCTATTACGCTTCCACTCACCGAAGCAACGCTTTGCATAAGTACCACCATTGAAGGTTGGAGAAGCCTGCAAGAGACGAAGACGTGCAATGAGTGCCAACGCAGTACCCTTTGTTGGACGACCGAAGTAAGCAGTTGACTGCTCGCTTGGACGCTTCAAACCCGGAAGTGACTGTGCAAACTCATTACAGATATAGTCGATTGACTCATCCATTGTTGCACGCTCACGATCGTAGTAATCAGCCTTTTCACTGGTTGATACAACCTCGTCACCAACAATCAGACAAGGTCCCCAGTTCTGTAACAATACGTAATAAGCATAACCACGAATGAAGTGAACCATTGCCTTATAGTCTGCCTTGTCATTGTTAGACATATCACCAATCTTGTCAACCTTCGATAACATAAGGTTGCATCGTCTGATAATCTTATACATCTGGTACCACTGTCCCCAGTTAGGAACGCTTTCTGCATTCACGTTACCTACTGTGAACTTTGCACCCCAGAACTCGTTAGTCTGCCAACGTACACAAATCTCGTCTGACGCTGTCTCACCCGGAGTCCATGAGTTACCCCAGATGTTACCAGCTGATGGGAACATCGTTGGAGTAGCATAGAGGTAGCCATTTGCATTCTGGGCTGAGTGGAAGACTGAGTCCTCCTTGAAGATAGCATTAAAGTTGTCGTCCTGATCCAGGAAGTTACATGATGTGAATGTCATGCCTGAGAACAGAGCTGCAACCGCGCCCAAAGCTAAAATATGTTTTTTCATTATTACAATCTAATTAAGAGGTGGAACCTTAGAATCTAAAGTACATCTGCAATGAGTAGGTGGTTGGGATTGGATAAGCCGCACCATTATACCAAGCCTGCTCTGGGTCGAAGTACTTTGCGCTGTCGATTGTGAAGAGGTTGTTGATAACGAAGTCACACTCCAACGAGCTTAGACCAGCTGCACGCAGCCACTTACGATGACGGAAGACATAACGGAAGTTCAACTCCTGGAAACGGAGGAATGAACCATTCTGCTTCCAGAACGTAGAAAGCTGTGAGTTGTTGGTATTTGAACCGTAAGAGAGACGTGGGAACATTGCGTTAGGATTCTCTGTTGATGGATCTCCAGAGTACCATGATGGAATCCAACGATTCTTTGGATTGTTCACCATCTTCAATACATTACCCATCTCACCATTGTAGAATGGAATCCAACCTGCATCGTGGCCCATACCTACACGATAGTAGTCAACACCTGTATTACCCTTGAAGAGCAAGCTTACTGTGAAGTCCTTATAGTTGAACTCACCACCAAGACCGAACATTACACGAGGAACGTTGTTACCGTATGACAATGGCACGCGGTCGTCCTTATTGATGACACCATCACCATTCACGTCACGATACTTGATATCACCGGGACGAACAACACCGAAGGCTGCTGTCTGGTCTGGACTCTGACGAATGTCTGCCTCATCCTTGAAGAGACCCTCAGAGATGTAACCACGCAATACGCCGTAAGGCATACCTGTCACGCTCTGATAATCGTAAGCAAGCTTGTTCTCCTCGAAGTAGTCAACAATGTTCTGTGACCATGTATAGTTGGCACGAACGGTAAAGTTCATCTCCTTGTTAATCTTGTGGAAATAAGAGATGTTACCATCTGAACCGAATGAGTGCATACGACCCACGTTAGACTTAGGATAAGTAACCATACCAGCAAACTCTGGCAATGTAACACGGTCTTGGAAGATGTGGTCACGTGTATCACGGAAGAAGTCAACAGTCAACTTAATAGCATCGTTGAAGAAGTTTGCATCGATACCGACGTTCAACTTCTTTGCAACCTCCCATTTCAAGTTATCAGCACCCTGCTGCTTCTCACGGATACCCTGTCCGGTGTAACCCCATGTGGTACCAGCGTGATTGTTGATAATTGTCAAGTATGGGAAACGAGTGTTTGCAATGTTATCGTTACCTGCAAGACCGTAAGAACCACGAATCTTGAAGAAGTTTACGAAAGGAAGATGCTTCTGTACCCACTTATATGAAGTTGGAGCCCAACCCACAGCGATTGATGGGAAGAAACCGAAACGCTCACCCTTAGGGAAGAGGTCAGAACCTGTATAACCGAAGTTAGCATCTACGAAGTAAGTTGAGTTATAACCCCAAGACAAACGACCTGACACATTCTGACGACGCTTAGCGATAGCTGCGATACCGAGTGCATCACCATTACCCCACTCTGAACCCTTTGTGTCTTCCATATAATAGAAGAGGAGAGCACCGAGGTTATGAGCACCGAAACTTGTGTTATAGTCTAACTTAGCCTCCATGTAGTACTTTCTCCAAGATTCATTGTCTGAAGAGTACGACATATCTTGCTGCTTAGAACGCAGTGTCTTAATAAGATCACCTGTAGCGGTACGACCTGTAGCACGATAGTAGTCTGGTCTTACGAAACGGCGCTCGCTGAAACCTGATGTGCGGTCGTTAACAGCCTGAATAGAACCCACGAGTCCTTTAAGGATACCACCAAAGCGGTGTGTAAACTTCAAGGTAATCATGTTACGAGTGTTATCAGCTGAGTTGTAACCTTGATAGTTAAGCGCTGCAAATGGAGAGATAAGGTCACTCTGACCATAGGTTGGCAATGTTCCGTCAGCGTATGTAACAGGGAACATCAATGGATTCAGCTGGAGAACATCCTCCCACACTTGATTGGTATTCTTACCACCTGGAGTTGTATAGTTTGATATGCTACCATCAACACCGAAGTAAAGCTCAGAACGCTTTGTAAGGTTCATGTTGATGTTTGCACGATAAGTCAGCTGATCGTAGGACAATGGCTGATGGAACTGGTTCTCCTTCTGCTTATAGGCTGCGCCTTCGTGACGATAACCTACAGAAACGAAGTACTGTGCAACATCACCACCACCACGCGCACTGGCATAGTAGTTCTCCTGCAAAGAGGTCTTCTTCATAATCTGGTCAATCCAGTTTACATTTGGATAAAGCTCTGGGTCAAGATTGTTCTTGATGATATCCAACTGAATTGGCGTATAGAGGTCTGCCTCTCCTGACATAGCACGTGCCTCGTTAGCAAGTCTTGCATAATCGTAAGATGAGAGATACTCAGGCAGACGCTTAATCTGTGACAACTTCACTGTCGCACGAGCTGTAACCTGAATCTTCTCCTTTGAACCGCGCTTGGTAGTAACCAATACAACACCGTTAGCACCACGCACACCATAAACGGCTGTTGCTGCAGCATCCTTCAATATTGAGATGCTCTCTACGTCGTCTACATCAATATCATTGAGGCTACCCTCGATACCATCAATGAGGACCAAGGCGGCTGCACCAGCACCAAAGGTTGACACACCACGTACCCAGAAGTTGGATAGGTTCTGACCTGGCTCTCCTGAGAGCTGCATGGTGATCACACCTGGCATACGGCCTCCAATCATGTTGACAAGAGAGGTTCCTGGCGTGCGCAACTCCTCCATATTAATAGTAGAGACAGCACCCACTACTGACACCTTCTTCTGTGACACAAGACCAGTTACGACCACTTCGTCGATAGCATTGGTCTTGGCTACCTTGAACTTCACCGATAGTGAAGGCTCGTCCTTAAGGATTGTTCGCTGCACGGTCTCCATACCTACGTACTCGAACTGAAGTGTAGCACCTGGCTTAACCTTAATAGCAAACTTACCATCCAGGTCGGTTATGGTTCCTGTACCTGGTTCGTTCTTTACACGAACGGTAGCACCAATACATGGCTCACCCGTATCATCATAGACGACACCTGCTACCGAGAACTGCTTTGCAGTAGTATTATCTTGCGAATAGGCTTGGACTCCATAGGTTAATAGAGCCAACATGAGACACAAGACATATAATGTTCTTCTCATATATATCTATGTTTGTAGTATTTATTAGGCTTTTAGCTATTTGATTGATAACTCTCGTATCACTTGATTCTTCGAGTCGGCGACATAGACCGTACTCCCGTCGGCACTCACCGCGACACCCGTCGGCCAATTAAACTTGGCTAACTCGACACCACCATCTTGGAAGCCTGCACTCTGTGGAACACCGATTGGGGTGGTTACACGTGCATTCTTACCTAACGTTGTGTCTATCATACGGATACAGTGGTTACCTGAGTCGGCAATATAGAGCTTGCCGTCCTTGGTGAAGGTCATCTGACGTGGATAACAGAACTTGGCGTTCTTCAATGCTCCATCTTCCCATCCTCTACCTTCGGTGACGTTTACTGTACCGAAAGATGCAATACCTGCGTATGGCTCACCTTGGTAAGTCAGAGAATCCTTGTCTGACAACTGGTCTACGTCAACATACCATATCTGATGCGCATCGGTGAAAGAGATAAACAAACGGTTAGGCTGTGTAGGGCTGAAAGTACAGAAAGCATCTGAACCACCGCTTCCCTTAGGACCATCCTTACCAACACGCTTCAAGAGCAACTCTGCCTTACGTGTCTTAGGATTAATACGGATGAGCTGCCCCTTAAACATCACAGAGTAAATCATCTGGTCGTTCTTGTTAATCACGAAGCAATACTTCCAGTTGCTATCGTCAAGGTTTGCATAACCGTTAGGATTGATGAACTGCTGCTTGTGAACGGCATAACCCTGATCCTTCAACAGACTGTAATACTTACGTCCATTATCGTCTGGTACATATACACCCTCATAACCATCAAGTGTTGAGTAAGCTGGCGCATTAATTTTCTCGTCTGTTTTACTATTCACCTGAAGAATAGATACTTCGTCCTTCTTCAAGTCAGCTTTTAACACCATACCTCCGACATTCTCATTCTTCTCATCACGGCATTCGATAAAAGAATTACTTCCATTAGCTTTAAAACTATCATCAAATCTATGCTGAACAACAAATATATTATTGTCGTTATCCACACAGAGGTAACCTGGAGCTGATAGGTTTGATGTTAGCAGCTTATCGGCTTTTGTAGCATGTGCATCAGTAGTCTGTGTACCCACGATAGTCGTTACGGCAGTCTGTGTGATGTACTTAAAGTCACGGGTTCCTTCACCTTTAATAGTGTCGTTACCGTTCGCACGTGTCACTTCAAGCTTGATGTTACGCTTGTAAGTCAAGCCTGCTGGCACATAACAATAGAGTTTCTCACCATTAGAGGATACAAGTCCACCACGGTGACGACCTCCATCTTCATCAACATACCATAGTGAAAGACCAGTGGTATCAGTACCAAAGTTCTTTCCAGTGATAATCATTGGCGTAGCAATACCACCACTGTCGGGATAGAAGTCACTAATGACAATTGGCTGTGAAGGGTCAAAGGAGCCTCCAACACTACCCCCTACTTCCTTATCAGAACAGGAGGCCCATGCAAGTGAACCTAATAAGACCATCCACAAATAAGATTTGAAAAGTCTCTTCATAGAAATGGTTTAGTTTAATTGATTATTGTTTTTAATTATTTCATTGCTTCTTTTTAGGTAAGTTTCTGCCTTTAGGTAAATAGTCAGTACTTTATCTTTTTGAAGGTTGACAAATTTAGAAAATAATTTTAAGATATGTATTCAGTACAACTATTAATTAACTATTTTTAAGCAAATAACCCACTTTTCCGTGCATATCCACCTTATATATCGTATGCTTATACCAAAAAATCCTAAATTAAAGGGTGTGGAAAGGACCCGAGGACAAGGTGGCCCCTCCCCCAACCCCTCCCCCGAAGGGAGGGGCGTAGTATGTGAGGTTACCCCTACTGGCCTGCTGACGTGATACGTGGGTTGGTTCTTTTTTCACGCTGGGGAGGTTTTTCTCTCACAGAGCGCACAGAGTTCACGGAGGTTTTTGGCGCACGTTTCGAGCCCACAGGAGGCCTTCGGCATACAGAGTTCACAGAGCGTTTCAGCTATCGTAGACGCCGAACAAGGGGCAACACGAAGCCTACATCCAGCCCATAGGGGTATCTCGGTGATCACGCCCCTCCCTTTGGGGGAGGGGAAGGGGGAGGG
>ERZ772779.253-NODE-253-length-26597-cov-8.918846_pt1 | contig 26597 bp, 22 predicted proteins | sample MGYA00511360_ERZ772779 | MGnify/ENA primary metagenome ERZ772779 (study PRJEB29015, sample SAMEA2738112) | human oral metagenome | biome: human oral; feature: human-associated habitat; material: saliva | place: China | collected 2231 ...
AACGTAATGTTCCAAAGTGTAACCCCGCCTAATCAATAGCGTTAGAAAGCACTCTTCCCCTTGGAATTCTTCCCATCATAACGAAGCTTTTATAAGCTTGGCTTAGCATACTTCACAGCACAGTGATATTTTCAGAAGAACCAAGATAAAAGACCGTAGGCGTTCTGCAAATATAAATTTACTATACAAAGATTACGAAGAATCTTACGGATCCTATAATCGCAGTAGTGGGAGATGGTATCAAAGATAAATTAAAGAGAGTTAGGAATTGATTCCTTACTCCCTTTTTGAAGCTTTGAAGGTGCAAGACTAAGGCTTGCACCGGTACCCCATTACAGCGATTATAGAGAAATCCGTAAGGATTCGAAGTAATCTGAAATAATGAAGGTACTCAGGATTATTTATTTTTTGTACGATTTTGTCGGCGTTGTTTTTGACGGATCTCCTGGCCAAGTTTTTTCTTGTATCCAGGTTTTACTTTTTTCTTGGCCTTCTTGATCATGCCTTTGAGGCGAGGATCTAAGTCTTTGGATTGTGTATTTTTACGTTTCTCACGACGAGAGCGGTCATAACTTTCCACAAGCTCGCCATTTTTCAATTCAACCGTTTCAAAAGAAATACCTTTTCCTTCTAATGTTTGGATGGCTTGCTCTTGGTCCGGTGTGTAGAATGTGATTGCTGTTCCTTCAAGACCATTACGTCCAGTACGACCAACACGGTGAATGAAGAATTCTAATTCGCCAGGAATTTCTAAGTTAATCACATGAGAAACACCTTCGATATCAATTCCACGTGCAGCAAGGTCAGTTGCGACAACGAATTGATAATCCATTTGTTGAATTTGTTTCATCACACGGCGACGTTCTCTTGAAGGAATATCTCCGTGAATCGTTGCCACTTTGAAGTTATGACTGCGGAGGTCTTTTGTCACTTCGTCCGCTTTTTGTTTTGTGTTTACGAAAATAAGAACAAGGTAAGGGTGTCCCATCACAAGTAATTGACGAAGAACGTCCATTGGATCTTGTGCCTTTGTCACCAGTAATTGGTTTTTAATCGTTGGTGAAACGAGTTGTGTATTCTCGATTTGAATCACCTTTGGATTGCCCAAGTATTTCTTCAAGAATGGTTTAATCTTATCTGGAATTGTTGCGGAGAAAACAGACATTTGTAAGTTTTCTGGCATACGAGATGCGATTTCATCAACGGTTTCTAAGAACCCTAAGTCAAATGTCATATCGGCTTCGTCAACGACCATCATTTGAACGGTTTGAACGAAGAGAGCATTCTCTTGCATTAAATCGAAAATACGACCAGGAGTCCCAATCACGATATGAGGTTGTGTTTGCGTGAGTTTTGCCACTTGGCGTTTTTTATCTGTACCACCAATACATTTTTCTAATAAGATTTCTGTATCACTAAATGAAATAAGTTGAGCTGCAACAGCGGTTAATTGTTCTGCAAGTTCACGACTTGGAACAGTGATCACTAGTTGCAATTCTTGACGGCTAGGGTCAATTTTATTGATGAGTGGCAATAGGAAACTATGGCTCTTTCCGCTCCCAGTTTGCGATTGACCAATCACAGATTCTCCTTTTAATAAAAGAGGAATGATACGTTCTTGAATAGGGGTCGGTTGTGTAAATTTTAAGTCAGCCAAGGCTTTTTGCAAATAAGGCTGTAATGCGTAATCTGTAAATTTCATGTTTTCATCTCTTTTCTTTCTCTATGTAGCGGGATTATTATACCATAAATTCACGCGCTTGGGGGATTTGGGGGAGTGGGCATAATTTTTGCGTATCGTGTTTGGTGGGTGGTATGATGAGTGAAGAAAGAAACAGTTTTCATAACTGTATTTAATTTTAGGAGGAATTTAGTAATGACTTATGAATTACCAAAATTAGAATACGCGTTTGACGCATTAGAACCACATTTTGATGCACGTACAATGGAAATCCACCATGACAAACATCACAATGCATATGTTACAAATTTAAACGCAGCGGTAGAAAAACACCCTGAATTATTCGAAAAAACAGTTGAAGAATTAATTAGCGATTTAAACGCTGTTCCTGAAGACATTCGTGTAGCTGTTCGCAACAATGGTGGCGGACATGCAAACCACAGCTTATTCTGGACTCAATTATCTCTTGATGGTGCAAAAGCTCCAGAAGGTGCTTTATTAGCAGCAATCAACGAATCTTTCGGAAGCTTCGACGAATTCAAAGCAGCATTCGCTCAAGCAGCAGCAACTCGCTTTGGTTCAGGTTGGGCTTGGTTAGTACTTTCTAACGGAAAATTAGAAGTAGTTTCTACTCCAAACCAAGACAGCCCTCTATCAGAAGGCAAAACTCCATTATTAGGATTAGATGTATGGGAACATGCATACTACTTAAACTACCAAAACCGTCGTCCAGACTACATTTCAGCATTCTGGAATGTTGTAAACTGGGATGAAGTAGCTCGTCGTTTTGAAGCAGCTAAATAATCTAAAAAAAACGAAGACCGATGTCTCCTAAGAGGCATCGGTCTTTTTGCGTCTATATAGAATAAAGATTAGTAGTAGAAGAGAAGCAATGCTCACAAGACTTCCTTCCAGTAAGAATGGAGTCGTATAACGATATTCGATTCGGTGAGTTCCTTTGGAAATTGTAAATCCAAGAAGGCTATCCAAAATCTTGTATGTTTCTACTTCTTGGCCGTCTACCCATACTTTCCAACCTGTTGAATATGGAATTGTTGTAAGAACGGTCGAATCTTCCAAGACGTCCATTGTTCCTGAAAAATGAGTAGCAGAGAAAGTTTCCAGTTTTAACTCTTGTGCTTTCGTTTGTTCTAATCGTTCGTTTAAGAGCGAAGTATTTAGTGAGTAGAGATTTAGTTTAGAAAACTCAAAGCCATCATCTTTAACGGTAATTCGAAGTGTTTGCGGTTGGCCTTTTTGGTTCTTAGCGACGCTGAGAAGCACGGGTTTTGATTGAACCGGATAAAAGGCATACGGTTCGCCGTTGAGCATCATTTCCATATCTTCTTCTCCCATCGTTCCCGCCATTTCTAAGTAAATCGGATCGTTGGTTTCAGGAGTAAAGGTCAGTGTAATTGTTCCAACTTGAGTGTTGTCCTCAAGTTGAACTCGTTGATACACGACAGGGGAACCACTGATATTTTCGAAAGTCGTCTCGTAAGAAACTCTTGTGAAAATATTTTTCGGGCTCGTTGTTCCACTTAGTGCATTCGCCAACTGGTTTTGCATCGTAATTGGGTGGTTTGTTGGCACCTTCATCGATTTCAGGATAGATTTCATCGGATAAGCAATCGAGAGAGCGTTTGGATTTGTGACAATGTGTCCTTCGTCAAAGTTCGCGATTGTTGAGAAATCTTCCAAGTCTTTTCGTTCCCAGCGTTCGTTGTAAGTGGCATCTGTGGTTTCGATAAAGGTATTCTTGATCCCCAGTAAGGCATCCGTCAGAAGGGTGCCATTGCTGTAGTTGACATAAGCGGTTCCTTGACGAACTCCAATCGCGTCAAAGAACTTTTCTGTTTCCTTTTCAAAGGTGGATGAAAAATGGGAAACGCCATACGTTGGAACTTGAAGGCTATCATTTTTCGAACGAAGCATCGTTTTCTCGCTGCGATAAAATTCATATTCCGCAGGGCGTAATACGGTAGACCAGTTTTGTAATGACGATTGATAAGCCGTGAATTCAGAATTCATGACATACCCCAGTCTGGATAAGGTGATGATGCTGTTTAAGAGCAGTTCAATCACTACAAATGAAATAAGGAACTTTTGATGCGAGGCTTTTCCGCGTCCGATTAAAATCAGACCATACAAGATTCCCATTGAGAGCCCGAACCCAAGCGCGATTTGCCAGCCTTGTAGGTAGTCTTGAGGGAAGAGAATAAAACCAATGCTTGTTGCTAATACAAGGAAGAAATACACAAATGTCTCATGAATCCCAACAGCTGTTTTCTTCAGTGCCCATTGATAGCCTAGAAAGACCATCCAGAAGCTGAAGAGGAATGAGAAACGATAGGAATACCAATTCGGAAGTTGACCGGCATGCCATAATTTATCAAACATCTCAATATTAAAGCTGATGAGGAGTACAATCGTAATGAATAGCGCGTAAAGGCGTTGGGATAGTGCAATCTTTTTCTCTTTGAAGTAGCAAAGGAAGCTAAACATTGCCAGACTGCCAACGAAAATATTCGGATAGCCTTTTTGCATTTCATGGAAGTCGAAACTACCGATAAAGAGTTTAGAAGCCATAAGTAGCGGATTATATTCAGACTTTAGACTCCAAGCGATGGTAGTCGCTGTCCCTTTGCTTCCAAGTAGACTATAAAATGTTGGGAGTAGAATGACTGTAATGAGTCCAACGGAAAGAACACTATAAAAGATAAATCGTCCAAATTGCTTTCCAAAGATCTTCCAAGAGAAAGTTTCAACTGATGTTAAATAGGCATACGGGAAATAGAGGCCTAGAAAAAGGCAAATCATATATCCAGTATAGTAGTTACTCAAAATAGTGAGCGATAGAGGAAGTACATAATATAACGGATTCCGTTTTTGTAAGAGTGCATCTACGCCGAGGATAATGAGTGGGAGGCCAATGAGGGCATCTAACCACATTACATTAAATTGGTTGGCTGAAAGATAACTCATAAATCCGTATGAGAGTGCAAAGAGAAGCGTCGTCCAATTTCTTTGTTTGAATTTCACATCTAGCAACACTGCAAAGCTCACTGTACAAGAAACGAGTTTCAAGAAAATAAGAAGAGACACACCCATGGCGATGGCCGATCGAGGAATGAGTAAAAAGAGAAGATTAAACGGACTCAACAAATAGTACGCCCATAAACTTACCATTTCCCCACCGATAGATTTCGAGAAACTATAGAAAAAATGCTCCGGATGATGCAAGAGAGTGTCTTGGTAGTAACTGAAGAAGTCGACATATTGTTGTCCAAGGTCGATGGTTAACCACGTGCGATTTCCAAAAGGCGTAATTGTAAAGAGTAGAAAAATCGCTAAAATCATCACTGCTGGAATCAAAATACTAAGTGTATAGTATTTCTTCTTCGTCATCGTTTTGTCCATGGTAGGCCTCCTTTCTAGTCGTTACTGTTAGCATAGCATGGAAACGCGGAGCCTGCACGGAAAATTAGCCTTTAACGCAAAAAAATCTTAACCACTTTATAACCCCTTTTTTATACAGATTAGGGCAAGATTTATGGTATACTGTTATGAGTTACTAGATGTTATATGGAGTGTATTATGCTTACTAAAAGAAAATTAAAGAAGAAAAAGAAAAAATCACATATTCCATTTCGCTTGAATTTATTATTTTTAATTGTATTCTTTTCATTTATTGCCTTAATTAGCCGTTTGGCGTATATCCAATTAGTAAAAGGGGACGAGTTTGTTGCGCTTGTACAACGTACAGAGACAACTACTGCTAAAAAATCAGTTCCGCGTGGGTCGATTTACGATAGCCAGGGACGTATTTTAGTGGGAAACAAACCCAAGCTCGCTATTAACTATACAAGACCTGCAGATGTTAAAGCCTCAACGATGTTAGAAATCGCTAAGAAATTAACGACATTGATTTCTGTGGATGCTTCAGAATTAAAAGAACGTGACTTGAAAGACTATTGGGTAGCGACAAACCCTGACAAAGTTGATAGCCTTCTAACAGCAGAAGAGAAGAAGAGAATCGCTAAAGAAAATCTCTCAACGAGTCAAACGTATGAAATGCAATTGGCACATATTCCTGCTGATGAATTAAATTATAGCGATGCGGAAAAACAAGTGATTGCTATTTTTACGAAAATGAATAGTGCGTATGCCTTATCAACAGTGACACTGAAAAATGAAGGGGTCACAGAACAAGAGGTTGCTAAAATCAGTGAACGCCTTGGAGAGCTTCGCGGGGTCGATGTGGATTCTGACTGGGACCGTGAATATCCAATGGGCGATATGTTGAAGACGATTCTTGGAACGGTATCTTCTGAAAAGACGGGGCTTCCTTCAGATAAAGTGAAGTCACTTCTAGCGCAAGGCTACTCACTTAATGACCGTGTTGGAACAAGTTATTTAGAAGAACAATATGAAACAGTACTTAGCGGAACGAAGACAGTTGTAAAATCACAAACCAATACAAAAGGTGAAGTGGTGAATACGACTGAAACGTATCCAGGTAAAGGCGGGTCAAACCTTGTCTTAACGATTGATACTGAATTCCAAAAGAAAATTGAAGAGATTGCAAAGAAGTCTGTTGAAGAGATGACGGATCCTGCTGCGGACCGTGTGTATATCGTTGTAATGAATCCAAAAAATGGAGACATTCTTGGAATTACAGGGAAGAAAAAGAAATTTGATGAAAACTTTCATTCAACGGGTGTCGAAGACGATGCTCTTGGTGCCATCAATAACTCATTTGGAATGGGGTCTGTTGTAAAACCGGCGACCGTTCTTTCAGGATATATGGATGGAGCGATCACGCTTGATGATAATACAATTGTCGATGAGCCGATTGAATTCGAAGCGTCTAAACCAAAGAGTTCTTGGTTTAACCGTAACGGTAAAATGGAATTAACAGACTTAGATGCCTTAGAACGTTCATCAAACGTTTATATGATTAAACTGGCGATGAAGATGGGTGGACAAACAACGTACGAAAAAGGCGGACGTTTAAATATTAATCTAAGCCTATTTGACAAACTCCGTGAGTATTACGCACAGTTCGGTCTTGGTGTTCGTACAGGGATTGACCTTCCAAATGAAGGCAAAGGGTATAACGGTGGAACAGCCGATGCTTTCTCTGCACTTGACTTTGCGTTCGGTCAGTTTGACTTATATACACCGCTGCAATTAGCGCAATATATGTCTACCATTGCTAATGGTGGTACACGTATTGCCCCTCGTTTAGTAAAAGAAATTCATGAAACAAGTCCAAGTGGTGGCATTGGAAACCTTGAAGACGTTGTTCCAACGAAGATTATGAATTCGATTCAAGTAAGTAAAGAAATCTTGGATCATATTAAAGAAGGTCTTTACCGTGTAACGCATGGTGAAAACGGAACGTCTGCAACGACATTTAGAACGTATTCTCCACAAGTCGCTGGTAAAACAGGGACTACCGAAGCGTTCTATTCGGGACCAAATCCAGCGTATAAAAATGAAGCCGTTGAAAATTCATCCTTTATCTCATATGCGCCATATGATAATCCAGAAATCGTAGTGGCTGTTGTTGCTCCGTATTTCAAAGATGGTTCACCAGATGACTATGCTGCCAAAGTTGCTAAGCAAGTTTATGATGCTTATTTTGGAAAATCAAGCAGTTCTTCACAAACGAATGAAGCAACTGTTAACTCACAAATTCGACAACAACAAAATAACCGACGTTAAGAAGAAACTGGGTGGTCGTTTGTGCCACTCAGTTTTTTTGCCATTAAAGTTTAGTAAAATCAATTGTTGAAAGACGTAAAACCAATTATAATAAAGCAAAATGGAGGCGAAATTATGGACTTTACAGAAAAAACAATTCAACGAGATATTAAATATTCAGGACGCATTTTTACGGTGACACAAGATATCGTGGAACTACCAAATGGAAAAACTTCTACGAGGGATCTCGTATTCCATACAGGAGCAGTAGCAGTACTTGTCATTCGTGACGGGAAGATGTTGCTCGTGCGTCAATATAGAAAGCCATTAGAAATGCATTTCTTAGAAATTCCAGCGGGGAAATTAGACTCGAAGGAAGAAGTGCCTCTAGAAGCTGCAAAACGTGAATTAGAAGAAGAAACAAATCTTGTTGCAAAGGAATGGGTGAAGATGATGGAAATGGTCTCAACACCTGGATTCTGCGATGAGAAAATCACATTATTCCAAGCAAAAAATGTGATGGTCAAAGAAGATGCAAAACCTGCAGATGAAGATGAATTTGTCGAAATCTTATGGATACCACTCGAAGAAGTGATGGAAAAAATCCAGGCTGGCGAAATTGCGGATGCGAAGACGATTATTGCGGCACAGTATGCTTGGATGCATAAAGGAGAATAATCAATGCCAAATGAACCTTTATTAACGAGAAAATCGTATAAAGAACAATTAGAAAAACAGAATCGAGAGTTAGAAGAACTAGACGAGCAGAGAGAGCGAAGGGACAGTCGTTTGTCGTCTTTTGAAGGAGAAGAAGGTTTTCATTCTGAACATGAGGAAGAAAGTGTACAAGTACACCGTACTCCAAAATCAGGCCTTCGAAAATACAATCATTTCTTAAACGTATGGCTTGTTTCAGTCGTGGTTCTATTAATTATTGTACTTGCGATACAAATGTTTTTCTAACATGGTGAAAAGTTATAAAAAATGATATAGTTATAGTTAATATGTATATAAAGAGGATTAATGAATGAAACTAAATAAAGGAATTAGAATAGCATTATGGCTTATTCCGTTTGTGTTATTTTATGCGTATATTTGGAGAAAAGGTTTTGAGTATCCTGTCGTAGATGACATTATGATTAATCAAACGATTTTGTCGCATGAAAATATGCTATTGCCATATGTTGGGATTGGGTTGTCAACTTTACTCGTTGCTTTACAAAAGATTTTTCAAGGCTGGAATATCTACTTTATTTTTCTAGTATTATCATATTGTGGAAGTATCAGTATTTTTAACGACTTCTTTTATAAGAAAAAATTATATGTTCTGATACCATTAACACTTCTTATGCAATGTGTGTTCATTAAGTATTTTTCATTTTCTGTAATTTCATACTTAGTAGCTGCTGCAGGGATTTTACTTTTGTTTAACCAGTCTCTAGTAATGGGAATATTGACAGTAGCAATAGGGGTCTCAATAAGACCACAAATTGCCTCTAGTTTAATCGTGTTAGTGTTACCATTCTTGATTTACGAGATTCTAAAGAACAAGAAATGGAAAGAAATGCTGATCCTTATAGGAATAGTATTATCAATTAATGTATCAAACAAAGTGTATTCGATGACTCAACCAGATGTACAAGAATACCTTAAGTGGAATGAATTAAGTACTAATTTAAGAGATTTCCCAGAAATTAACTATGAAAAGCATCGTGAAGAATTTGAAAAGCTTGGAATTAGTGAGAACGACTTGCAAACTTCTACTTATTGGCTTTTTGCTGAGAAGAAGGCTTTAAATAATGAGATGCTAGAAAAAATCCAGTCAGTTCGTTCATTTACTGAAAAATATTCTTTTGATATTCCTCAGTTTATCAAGGATTATTTTAAAAATATTATTTTAGTAGCGTATCTCATCTTGTTTGCTGGATGGCTTATCATTTTCAAACCAAAAAATATCTGGGCTTGGTTATTACCAATAACTCCATTCATCTTAATAGGTGCACTTTTTGTCCGACAAAGGGTAGTAGAGAGAGTGTACTTACCATTGATGGTCTCATTCTTAATGTTCTTTTTAATATATTCACCAGAATTTTATGAGAAGAGACAATGGTTCAAAAAGAAAGTCGTCTTTTTATGTGTCCAAGTAATTTTACTAATAGTAGGGTATAAATGGCTAGGATTTATGAAGCGAGAATGGTATTGGTTCCCTACTATTAATGATTCAATGAACGCGACATATCATCAAGTTGTTGAAAATCATCCAGATCAACTAATTATTTTTGGTGGGTATGGAACTCTTGTCAATTCGCAACCATCGCTGTCAACGTTCAAAATTCGTACGAATCAAGTTGTTTCTAATACAACGACGCTAGGGAATTGGCAGACATTTTCGCCACATTATGCGAACTTGCTAAAACGATATAAAATTGAAGATACAAATAATTTATTGTCTTCAGCAGTTAATAATAATGAGATTATTTTCTTCTGGTCTAAAGACTCTGGAAGCATAAATCGCATTATTACAATTTTTAAAGAACATTATCAAAAGACGGTATACTTTGAAGAAGTTGAAAAGGTTACTTCTGATATGAGTATCTATAAACTTAAAGCAGATTAAGGAGGGGAATATGAAAAAGCGAATTGGATATATTGATATGGCGAAAGGATTAGCCATTATTTTAGTAATTATCGGGCATATATCCTTTACACCAAGTATGGGGAAAACAATTCTTTATCTGTTTCATATTCCATTGTTTTTCTTCTTATCTGGTTTCACATTTTCGGTTGATAAGTATGCTAATTTTAGTAGCTTTTTCTGGAATAAATTTAAAGGGATTGTTGTTCCATTCTTTCTAATGAATGTATTCGTATTTCTAGTGCAAGTCTTTATTTTATATCCTGATCAAGTCTTAAGTTTTAATCTGATTCAATTTGCAAAACAATTGCTTTTATCAGATAGATTGCATAATTATTTCCAATTATGGTTTTTAAATGTCTTGTTTTTATCAGAAATTGTATGTTACTTTGTTTTAAAGTATGCACGGAATAGAAACTTGCAAATAGGTGTTGCTATTGCCTTAGGATGTCTTGTCTTCGTGGGACAAAAAGCGTATGAGTCTAACTGGTATTTAATTTGGAACTGGGATTTAGTTCCAGTAGCAACCATTTTTATTTTGCTAGGAGTCCTTACAAGAAGACATTTATCTGAGATAGAAAAGTACCTAACTCTTAAGTTTTTACCGATTGCTGCAGTCATCAGTATTGCAGTAGGCTTACTAAACTATAAACTTAGTGGTTACAGAGTAGATTTGTACTACCAACAAATTGGCAACCATTTGTTATTTTATATTTCTGCAATTGCAGGAATCTGGGCTACAATTACTTTGTTCAAAGTGATTCCAGAAGCAGAGTGGTTTAAATCAATTGGTAAAAAGACCTTAATTTATTATGGTGTACATTCACCAATTGTTCTTGTACTTGCTGAAAAATTAGTAGCTCAATTAGCAGCTAAATATACGGGCATATTTGTTAATGGGTATGTTTCAGCGGCCCTCACAACAGTCTTAGCTGTTTTGGGATGTGAAATCATTGTACAAATTTTCAGAGGGACCAATTTTCCTTTTGGTTTAAAAATGATAGGAGAGAAGAATGAACAGAAATAATCCAATTTTATATATTGTTATTCCTTGTTATAACGAAGAAAAAGTATTACCTCATACGAATCCAATGTTTATTGAGAAGATTGAATCTTTAATCAATAGTGGACAAGTGCATCAAAACAGTAAAGTGATGTATGTCAATGATGGTAGTAAAGATAAAACATGGGAATTGATTCAACAATATGCAAAAGAGAATAGTCATGTTGTTGGGATTGCACAAAGCAGAAACCGCGGGCACCAAAGTAGTGTCTTAGCAGGGATGGATGAAGCTGCGAAATTTGCAGATATCGTTATTACGATTGATGCGGATGGTCAGGATGATATCAACTGTATGGATAAAATGGTGGCTGAATATAAAGATGGTTCAGAAATTGTATACGGTGTTCGTGACAATCGTGAAACTGATTCTGCATTTAAGAGAATTACGGCTGAAGGATTCTATAAAGTGATGCATCTGTTTGGTGCGGACGTTGTCTTCAATCATGCGGACTATCGTCTCGTCTCTAAACGTTTTATTCAAGAATTAAAGAAATTCAAAGAGGTAAACTTATTCCTTCGTGGGATTATGCCGCTTGTAGGCTTTAAGTATTCCTATGTGACTTACAAACGTCATGAACGAATTGCTGGAGAAAGTCACTATCCATTGTCAAAAATGCTTGGATTAGCAATTGATGGAATTACAAGTTTATCCATTAAACCAATTCGAATCATTACTGCGATTGGTGTATTGACGTCGTTCTTCAGTTTTGCTCTTATCATTTGGGTGCTTTGGGCTAAATTCTCAAATAACTCTGTTGCTGGTTGGGCAAGTACATATGCCATCGTAAGTTTGCTTGGTGGTGTACAATTAATCAGTCTTGGTGTTATCGGAGAATACATCGGTAAGATTTATTTAGAAGCAAAAGAGCGTCCTCGATATATTATTGGAGAACGTACCTATGATGAAAATGAATAATTTTCCTTTTCATTTTCACGGCATTATGATAGGATAAAGCATATATAGAAAACACATTGATGGAAAAGGGTTTTTAACAAAGCTTTTCAGGGAGGAAGATCCTGACTGCAAGTCTTCCAAGTCACGTTTCAAACTTTTCACTTCCGGAGTGACCATTGGGATTCACTGATGAATAATGGTTCGGGTCGCCCCCGTTAACAGCGTCCAAGTGTCTTGAGCCTGTCTCAAGGAACAAGGGTGGTACCGCGAAATTTCGTCCCTTATAGTCTATTGGCTATAAGGGATTTTTATTTTTGTAAGGAGGAATACAATGAATTTAGAAGAAATGAAAGTACAGTTTGATGCGATTCGTAAAGATGTGCTTGCTTCATTAGAAGAAGTAACAAACTTAAAAGAGCTTGATCAAATTCGTGTACAACAATTAGGGAAAAAAGGACCAATCACGGAAGTTCTTAAAAACATTAAAAACTTAGCCAACGAAGAGAAACCAAAAGTGGGGGCTCTTGCCAATGAATTACGTTCTGTCTTAGAAGAAAAAATCGCTTCAGTTAAAGAAGTATTAGAGGCAAAAGCGTTAGAAGAAGCATTGCAATCTGAAACGATTGACGTCACAATGCCAGGACGTCCAATGGAACGTGGAACTGCGCACGTACTAGCGCACGTTCAAGACCAAGTGGAAGATTTCTTCATCGGCCTTGGATACCAAGTCGTAGAAGGGCCAGAAGTGGAATCAGACCACTATAACTTTGAGATGATGAACTTGCCAAAAGATCACCCAGCGCGTGATATGCAAGATACATTCTACATCACTCCTGAGTACTTACTTCGTACACAAACTTCTCCAGTACAAGCACGTACAATGGAAAAACATGACTTTACAAAAGGCCCATTGAAGATGTTAAGTCCGGGTCGTGTATTCCGTCGTGATAATGATGATGCGACTCACTCACATCAGTTCTATCAAATCGAAGGACTTGTGATCGACAAACACATTACGATGTCAGACTTAAAAGGAACTCTTGCGGCATTTGCCAAAGAAATGTTCGGGGAAGACCGTGAAGTGCGTCTTCGTCCAAGTTACTTCCCATTCACTGAGCCATCTCTAGAAGTGGATATTAGCTGCTTCAAATGTGGTGGCGAAGGCTGTTCTGTATGTAAAGGAACAGGTTGGATTGAAGTGTTAGGTAGTGGTATGGTGCATCCAAACGTGCTTGAAGCTGCTGGTGTGGATTCAAGTGTTTACGGTGGATTTGCCTTTGGGTTAGGTCAAGACCGTATCGCCATGTTGAAATATGGGATTGAAGATATTCGTTCATTATATACAAACGATGTACGTTTCTTAAGCCAATTTACGAAAGAATCATAAGAGGAGGAAGAACATGAAATTATCATACGAATGGTTAAATGAATATATTGATTTATCACAAATCACTCCTCAAGAATTAGGAGAAAAAATGTCTCGTACAGGGATCGAAGTTGATAGCGTAACGGTTCCAGGCGAAGGCTTAAAAGGACTAGTGGTTGGTTTAGCAACAGAAGTCGTTGACCATCCAGACTCAGACCACTTACACGTTGTTACAGTAGAAGTAGGAGCTGACGAGCCGCTTCAAATCGTGTGTGGCGCTCCAAATATCGCAGCAGGCCAAAAGATTATCGTGGCGACTCACGGTGCACGCATTGCTGGCGGTCATAAAATTAAACGTGGAAAATTACGTGGCGTAGAATCCCAAGGGATGATTTGTTCATTGCAAGAAATCGGTGTGCCAAGTAACTTAGTACCAAAAGAATACGAAGATGGAATTTACGTCTTCACAGATGACAGCATTGAAGTGGGAAGCGACGCCGTTCACGCATTAGCGCTTGATTCAGCAATCGTAGAACTAGACATCACTGCAAACCGTTCAGATGCCTTAAGCATGCGCGGTTCTGTTCACGAAATCGGTGCGATTTACAACTTGAAGAACAATTTAGAACCAGATGCATTCGAAAAAGGAACTTCTTCTGAAATTCCAGGAGTTGTTACAGTTTCTGTAGAAAACGAAGCAGATGCTCCTGCGTACCACGCGTTTTTAATCGAAGGCGTTAAAGTGGCTCCAAGTCCACAATGGTTGCAAAACCGTTTAATCGCAGCTGGCGTTCGTCCAATCAATAATCTAGTGGATGTAACGAACTACATTTTAATGGAATACGGTCAACCGCTTCATGCATTTGACTACGATAAATTACCTGAAAAAGCCATCCATGTTCGTCGCGCAACAGAAGGCGAAACCTTAGTGACTTTAGATGGGGAAGAACGTACATTAGAAAACGAAATCGTGATTACTTCAGGCGGCCAACCTGTCGCATTAGCTGGGGTCATGGGTGGATTAGACACTGAAATCTCTGAAGAGACAACTACAGTGCTATTAGAAGCAGCTTTATTCGATCCTAAAGCGGTTCGCTCAGCTTCACAAAAACATAACTTACGTAGCGAATCAAGTGCTCGTTTTGAAAAAGGCATTAACAAAGCAACAATTGTTCAAGCTGGAAAACGCGCAGCAGCATTGATTGCCGAGCTTGGTGGCGGAACTGTGAAAGAAGAATTTGCTTCTGCACAAAGCTATGATTTAGAATTACCAGTTGTAAGCATCACTCTAGAACGCTTAAACCACGTTTTAGGAACAAGCTTAACACTTGATGAAGTGAAACAAGTATTTGCACAATTAGAATATCCAACAACTGTAGAAGGAACACGTTTCGATGTGACAATCCCTGCATGGAGATTTGATATTTCTATCGAAGCAGACTTAGTGGAAGAAGTAGGACGTATTTACGGATACGACAAGATTCCTGCGACATTACCAATAACTGAAAGTACAGTGGGTGGCTTAACAGATAAACAACGCTTCATCCGTTATACTCGTCAATTCATGCAAGGAGCTGGACTTTCACAAGCGTACACTTACGCATTAACAACTCCAGAAAAATCAAAATGGTTTACGAAGAAAGACGCAACAAGCGTGCGTTTAAGCTGGCCAATGAGTGAAGATCGTAGCGAATTACGTCAATCACTATTACCAAGTTTATTAGAAGCCGTTCAATACAATGTGGCTCGTTCACAAAACAACGTGAAATTATTCGAAGCAGGCCGTGTGTTCAAGTTAGGTACTGCTGGCAATGAAGATTTCATCGAGAACGAAGTCATTGCAGGTATTTTAGCAGGAGACGTGACAAGTGCGAACTGGAATCATAAAGCAGAGAAAGTGGATTTCTATGTGGTAAAAGGAATTCTAGAAGAGTACTTCGCGCAACTTGATTGCTTAGATCGTGTACGCTTCGAGCCTTTAACAGACATTGAAGAATTACACCCAGGACAAACAGCGCGCATTCTTTTAGACGACGAAGCGATTGGTCTAATTGGTAAAGTTCATCCAACGGTTCAAAAAGCGTTAGACTTACAAGATACTTTCGTCTTCGAGTTAGATGTGGAACCATTACTTGAAGCGAACTTACAAGAAGCAGTGATTCAATCTGTTGCGAAATATCCAAGCATGACGCGCGATATCGCGATTCTAGCACCAACTTCATTAACACATGCTGAGTTAGTAGATGTCATCCGTGCGAATGCTGGTGAGTTCTTATCGAAAGTAACGTTATTCGACGTTTATAAAGGGGAACACGTGCCAGAAGGATTCCAATCATTAGCGTATTCATTATTGTTTGTGAACCGCAATGCGACGTTGGAAGAGGATGTTATTAAGTCCGCCATGACTCGCGTAGAAGAAGCATTAGTTGCTTTAGAAAACGTATCTATTCGATAAAATAAAGTAAGTACGAAGATTATTTTATGTAGTACTATAAAAACTTAGATTACCTTCGGTTATCTTCATAATAACGACAATAGCTGTACCGGACTGAGCCTTGCGTCTCAGTTCCTACCGAGCCTCAAACGAATGCTAGGAAATAAATTTCTAGCATCCGTAATTCGCATCGGTTACTAGTCGCTATTGTTGTTATTACAGAAACCGAGATAATCTTTGTTTTTATACATAAGATAGATAATCTTCGTACTTTTTTATTGTGATAGTTTATAAAGAGCTAATACTTCTTCTACGCTCGTTGAGATGGAAGGGGAGAAGACGACATTACCAAATATGGTAATTACCATATTTGGTAATGTCGGATTGAAAAGGAATTGAAACACGAATTAAATAGAGCGTATATAAAATTTTGTTTGGAAATTTTTGGAACTGTATTGAAAATTATTCGATTTAGCCGTATAATATAAGTCTAAAAACGAACAAGGAGATGTGTTATGAAAAAGAACGTTCGATATACGGTGCTCTTTCCAGGGGTTGTTCTATTATGCTTTTTCTTAGTTCTTCCGTTACTAAGTAGCTTGATTCCAACGGTATTCCCAGAAAGTAGTTTTTCTTTGCAACTGTATATTGATTTTTTCAAAGATTCCTATTTTATGGCGGTGTTAGGACGTACGCTTAGTATTTCCTTGATCGTTACTATTTTTTGTGCTGTTTTGGGCTTGCCTGCAGCATACGTCATTTCTGGAGTATCGAAGAAATGGAGAGGGATTCTGATTGCGTTAACGCTATTCCCACTTTTAACAAACTCTGTTATTCGAAGCTTTGCATGGATTACGATTCTTGGTAAAAACGGAGTAATCAATAATTTACTAATGATGTTTGGCGTGATTACTGAGCCAATGTCACTCTTATATACAGACTTCTCGATTATTATCGGTTCGGTTTATTTATTCTTACCAACGATGATTATGACCCTTGTAGGTGTTCTGGAAAATATTGATGATGACCTGCTAGAAGCGGCGGCAACGCTTGGGCTAAGTCCTTTAAAAGGCTTCTTCAAGATTATCTTGCCCCTATCGCTACCAGGGATGATTGTCGGAAGTATTCTCGTATTTACAGGGACACTTACTGCATATACAACTCCACAATTATTAGGTGGAAATAAAAAGATGCTGTTAGCGACATTGCTTTACCAACGCGCGACAACGCTTGGTGATTGGACCAGTGCGAGTGTGATTGCGCTTGTCATGATTGTGATTACATTTGCCGTGATGAAGGCATTGAATCTCTTAGCGAAATCGATGGATAAGCGAGGTGGAGACATTGCGTAAAAATAAATTACTAACAATGATTGCGACTGTTGTCTTCTTATTCCTATTCTTACCACTCGTGATTATCGTGATTACTTCCTTTGGGACAGAAGCGATTATTACCTTCCCGATTAAAGGATTTACCATCGACTGGTACATTATGGCGCTTACGTCAAAAGCCTTTATGTCGAGCTTACAACTGAGCTTATTAGTAGGCGTTGTAGCCACACTCCTTGCATTAGTGATTGGAGTGCCAGCAGCGTACGTATTATCCAGAGACCAATTTAAAGGGAAGAAGTTAATGAAGGATTTCTTCTTATCGCCAACAATGATTCCAGGGATTGTCGTAGGGTATTCCCTCTATCAAATGATTGTTGTGAGTTTTAAATTCCCAATTCTACCAGGATTACTCATTGGACACTTCCTCATTAGTATTCCATATGTGATTCGTGTGGTTGGTTCTAGTATGGAACAAGTTGATGTTTCGATGGAAGAGGCTGCTTGGACGCTTGGATGTACGAAGAAGAGAGCCTTTGCGACGGTGCTCTTACCGAATATCACTTCAGGAATTTTCGCGGCGTTTATGTTGGCGTTCGTGAACTCATTCAATAACGTTCCTGTATCGATGTTCTTATCAGGTCCGGGAGTGACCATGCTTCCAACGACTTTATTAAGTTACATTGAATTCAACTACGATCCATCTGTTTCGGCATTATCCGTGATTTTAATGTTTGTAACGATGGGGATTATGATTGCGATTGAAAAAACGTTGGGCTTAGCTTCCATTTCATAAGGAGAAAGATATGTCATTTGTAAAATTAACAGATGTAAATATGATCTATGATAATAAGCATCATATTTTAAAAGATTTGAATTTATCGATTGAAAAAGGGGAATTGGTTTCCTTGCTTGGTCCGAGTGGTTGTGGGAAAACGACGACACTGCGTATTGTAGCGGGGCTCCTTAATCAAAATAGCGGTACCTTTGAATTAGACGGTGAGGATATGACAAAAGTGCCTGTGCACCATCGTCAATTCGGGATGGTATTCCAAAGCTACGCATTATTCCCGCATTTAACAGTGGCTGAAAATGTTGCGTTCGGATTGAAAGTGAGAAAAGAAAGTAAAACAGTGATTGACGAAAAAGTTGCTAAAATGCTTGAAGTGTGCGGCTTAGCAGAACTTGGCGACCGCTATCCAAAACAACTCTCAGGAGGCCAAAGACAACGGGTAGCCCTTGCTAGAGCGCTTGTCATTGAACCAAAACTCTTATTACTCGACGAACCGTTAAGTAACTTGGATGCCAAACTTAGACTGCAAATGCGTCTAGAAATCAAACGCATCCAGCAACAATTCAAGATTACGACTTTATTCGTAACGCACGACCAAGAGGAATGTTTCTCAATTTCAGATAAGGTAGCTGTTATGAATAATGGGATTATCGAACAATACGGGACTCCTGAAGAAATTTATCAACATCCAACCACTGAGTTTGTCGCTCGTTTCATTGGATTTGAAAACTTCATTAAAGGAACAGTGCAAGACTCTCACACAGTTCAATTGTCGAATGGACTTGTTCTTGAAACGCTGGAACATGCTAAAGAAGGCGATGTGACGGTAACGATTCGTCCAGACCATATCGAACTCTTGAACGAGGGCGATGGTGTTCTTCCAGGCGAAATTTTAGTAAGAACCTTCATCGGAAAAGCGTATCAGTATGAAGTGAAAACGGACGTGGGCGTACTTCTTGTGAACAACCCAGCCGTTTTAGAAGTCGGAACGAAAGTCTCTCTAGCGTTCCCTAAAGATCATGTCATTGTGTTATAAAATAAAAAATTTAAGGAGTGTACACACATGAAAAAATCAATTGCAGGTATTGCAGTAGCGTCGTTATTAGTTTTAGCAGGTTGCGGAAATAGCCAAGCGAATTTACCAAAGAATGATGCCACAACAGGTGGAGATGCTTCAAAAGGCGCTTCTTCTGAATTAGTCGTATCCACATTCGGATTAAGCCAAGATATCGTTGAGCGCGACATTATCAATCCATTTGCTGAAGCGAATGGCGTTAAAGTGACATTAGAAGTAGGGAATGCGTCAGAACGTTTAACAAAAGTTCAAAGCGGCGGAAGCAACATCGACGTTATCGAATTATCACAATCAGGTTCTACAAAAGGAACAACTGAAGGATTATTTGAAACAGTCACTGAAAAAGAAATTCCAAACCTTGCGTTATTAACAGATGGCGCTAAAGAAGTGTTCCAAAACGGCGGAGGAATTCCATTCTCTATTAATAGTATTGCGATTGTTTACGATAAAGAAAAATTAGGTCGTGAAATTAAAGATTGGAACGATTTATGGTCAGAAGATTTGAAAGGCAAAGTGGCGATTCCTGACATCACAACAACAGGTGGTCCATTATTCTTATCTGTAGCAGCTGATAAAGGCGGAAAAGCTCTTAAAGACGATAAAGGGGCAGCAGCCTTCAAAGCGCTTGAAGAATTAAAACCAAATATCGTTAAAACATATTCTAAATCAAGTGACTTAGCAAATATGTTCCAAGCTGGCGAAGTAACCGTTGCAGTTGTCGTAGATTTTGCCATTTCTACGGTGAAAAAAGCTAACGCTAATGTTGTATCAGTCGTTCCTGAATCTGGAACTTATGCAAACTACAACACAGTGAACATTGTTAAAGATGCTAAGAACAAAGAAAATGCGTATAAATATGTCAACTTCCGTATCGGCGCTGAAAACCAAGCTGTAAAAGCTAAATCATTGAGTGAAGCTCCTGTTAATAAAGATGTAAAATTAGCAGATAACGAAGTGAAAACAATGACTTATGGGGACGTTGCAAAACGTGCGAAAACAGTTGATTTCAAACTTGTAAACGAAAACCTTAAATCTTGGATTGACCAATGGAATAAAATCTTAAACCAATAGGATTTTGAATTTTATTTAAGGACAGATCAGAATAAAGAGTAGATGAAGCCGCTAGAGAGTTATTAGACTGGCGGCTTTGTTCTTCTAATGCGAGTTTTGATTGTTCTTATAATGGAATTCAATTAGAATAAAGAAGACAGGAAAGGGAGTGGCAGTAATGAGAATCGGTTATAAAAATGCATGGATTTTAACGATGGATGATGCCTTCACAGAGTACCGAAGTGGGTACTTAGTAATGGAGGAGCACTCAATTATTGAAATTTGTGCGATGAATCAATTTGAGGAGAGAAAGGCAGACCAGTGGATTGATGCGCATGGTGGAATTCTGCTTCCTGGATTCGTGAACGCTCATACGCATTGCGGGATGATTCCGTTTCGTTCATTAGGAGACGATTGCCCAGACCGCCTCAGACGCTTCCTATTTCCGCTAGAACAAGAAGTGGTAGACGAACCGTTAATCGCCAAAAGCACGGCCTATGCGATTGCAGAGATGCAGCTAGCAGGAGTGACGGCGATGTGTGATATGTATTATTTTGAAGACGCCGTTGCTACCGTCGCCAAAGACATGAAGATGCGCTCTCTTGTAGGCGAAACGATTATCGATATGAAGACACCCGATAGTAAGAATACAGATGATGCCTTAGCGTATACTCAAGCGTTTGTTGATAAATGGAAAGCGGACGAACTCGTACACCCATTAATTGCCCCTCATGCTCCGAATACAAATACTGAAGAAGTGATGAGAGCGATTCTTGAGTTTGCTAAAGAAAACCAAGTTCCTATTACGCTCCATGTTTCTGAGATGACGTACGAGATGGATTATTTCCGTAAAACCTATAACCAAACACCAATCGAATTTTTAGAGTCGCTTGGATTTTTCGAAGTGCCGGTTATCCTAGCGCATGGAATCCTGATGACGGAATCCGATGTCGAAATTCTGGCTAAGTATCCAAAAGTCAGCGTCGTTCATTGTATCGGTGCCAATACGAAGTCTGCCAAAGGAGTTGCACCGATTCGAAGTTTGCTAGACCATGGAGTGACCGTTGGATTAGGAACGGACGGCCCAAGTAGCGGTAATACGCTCGATTTATTCACTCAAATGCGAATGGTAGCTAATTTCCATAAAACGCATCTGAAGGACCGTGGTGCGTTCCCTGCCAAAGAAATCGTGGCTTTGGCGACAAGAGGCGGGGCAAAAGCGTTAGGGCTCGATGAGGAAGTTGGCACTCTGGAAGCAGGCAAGAAAGCGGATGTGGTGCTTGTTGAAACCTCTTCTGTGAATATGTTCCCTGTGCATGATGCATATGCGGTCTTGGTGTATTCGGCCAATGCCTCTAATGTTCAAGATGTATGGATTAATGGGGAAAGAGTTGTGGATAATAAGAAGCTAGTGAACGGTTCGCTAGAAGGGCTGCAAAGAGCGTTGAAAGAGGGAATGGTGACCTTTGAAAAGCGCGCGGTAGAACTATCCGCCCAATTATCATTCGAAAAATAAATAAAGTAAGTACGAAGATTATTTTATGTAGTACTATAAAAACTTAGATTACCTTCGGTTATCTTCATAATAACGACAATAGCTGTACCGGACTGAGCCTTGCGTCTCAGTTCCTACCGAGCCTCAAACGAATGCTAGGAAATAAATTTCTAGCATCCGTAATTCGCATCGGTTACTAGTCGCTATTGTTGTTATTATAGAAACCGAGGTAATCTTTGTTTTTATACATTAGATAGATAATCTTCGTACTTTTTTATTGTGCGAGTGAGTAAAGCAGGGATACTTCTACTGCGCTGGCTAAAGATAAGAGAAGAGAAAAGAAATTATCATATATGATAATTTTGTATCATTTATGATACGTATCATAAATGATACAAAAGAGGGTGTAACAAAAATGTTACGTCACATTTTTGTTACATCGTGGATTTAGATAAGAAAACAGCACCAAGGGCAGTCGAGGAACGTCTTTGGTGCTGTTTTTGTGTTTGAATTTATTGTTTAACGAAGCCGTTTTTCAGTAATTTAGCTGCAGCTTCACTAAATTTCAATGGCTTCGGCTTTTTTGCGGGATATTGATCTGGAGCGCGTTTATATAACTCTCTCCAATCAATCGTTTGGTAATCAAAAGTTACTGTTTGAATGTATTTTCCATCTTTCTTCTCAACGGTAGATTTTATTCCAGTCACACCCTCATAAAGATCTTGGCTTTTGTTCAGAAATTGAACAACCTCTTCGTCAGACTTACCTAATCCTTTAGGGTCATAAGTGTAAATTCCAATTTGCTTATAGACGATGTCATCCTTGAAGAAGTATTGGAGTATCGTTGTTCCGCCAATCTTTTCAAGTTTATATGTAGCCTCACCATCTTTAGGCAGAGCTTCTGTTGCCTCTTGTTTATTCGATGCTACTTGTGTTGTTGGAGCAGTCGTGGTTGCTTGAGCTGCTTGTGTTGTCTCTGTAGCACTGCCGCTTGAAGTTTTTTGTCCGCAAGCCGAAAGTGCAAAAATTAAAGAGAGTAATGCAATCGATGTTTTCAAGTGTTTATTCATTTTGGTATAACCCTTCCTCAAAATCCCCTACTATTTATTGTTTAACATAACCGTCTTCAAGTAATTTTGGGACAGCTTCACTATATTTTAAAGCAGATGGATTAGTATTTGGGAATGTTTCAGGAGCACGGTTATGAAGCTCTTTCCAGTCGATATTGTTGTAATCAATTTTGAGTGTGTGGTAGTAAATTCCATCTTTTCGTGCAATAGTGGATTCAATTCCTTTCACTCCGTCGTAGATAGAGTGTCTTTTTTTGAGAAGTTTTTGTATTTCTTCTTCGGATTTACCCATTTCTTTAGGATTGAATGCATATATTGCATCTTGTAGATAAACGATATCGTCTTTGAAATAATATTTTAAGGTTGTAGTATTACCATTATCTTCTAGTTTATAAACAGCTTCACCGTCTTTTGGAAGGTTGCTGCTATTTTGTGCGTTCGATTTTTTCTTGTTTTTTTGATTATTAGTCGCTTTCTCTTTAGTTTGTTGATTGTCTGCTGCTTTTTCTTGGCTCTGTTGATTGTTAGCCGGGTTCAGTTTCGATTGCTTAGTATTTGCTTGTGTTGTTTCTTGAGCGTTTTGAGTTGTCTCAGTCGTGTTGCCTGCTGAATTATTTTGTCCGCAAGCCGCAAGTACAAAAATTGATGAGAGTAGTACGAGTGATGTTTTCAAATATTTATTCATTTTGATTTGCCCCTTTTCATAACCTTTATTTATTGTTTAACATAACCATTATCAAGTAATTTTTTAACGGCTTCGCTATATATTAAGTTTTCAGCTTTTGTATCTGGAAATCCTTTTGGATCGCGTCTGTGGAGTTCTTCTCTATCAATATTATTGTAATCAATTTTTAGAGTATGGATGTAAATGCCATCTTTTTGAGAGATAGTTGTTTCAAATCCTTTAACGCCATCATAAAGAGCTTGTCTTTTCTTCAGAATTTTTTGGATTTCTTCTTCAGTTTTGCCCATTTCTTTAGGATTGAATGTATAAACAGCATCCTGTTTGTATACGATATCGTCTTTAAAATAGTATTTTATGGTTGTAGTACGTCCTTTTTCTTCATGCTTATAAGTTGCTTCACCATCTTTTGGCAGAGCATCTGTTGCCGCTTGTTTATTGGATGCTACTTGTGTGGTTGGAGCAGTCGTGGTTGCTTGAGCGGCTTGTGAAGTCTGCTCTGTGCTGCTTGTTGAAGATTTTTGTCCGCATGCGGCAAGTACAAAAATTGATGATAGTAATACAAGTGATGTTTTAAGAGTTTTCATTTTGTTTTATGTCCCTTTCTAATGAATTATTTAGCGGTATATCCAGCATCGAATAAAGTTTTTTCGAATTCTTTGAAACTGAGCTTATTGCCTTCGACAGAGAAGTCGTTAGGGAATCGTTCTTTCAGTTTTGCAAAATTCACTTTTTCCAGGTCTATTGTAATAGTGAAAGTGATTTTCTCGTCTGTTGAAGACGTGCTCGAAGTAATGCCTGGGATATCTGTATATAAACTAAGAGTGGCTTGTGCAAGGGATTCGGCACTTTGTTTCGAAAAGTTTGGCCCCATTGCTTTAAGATCCCATTCGTTTAAAATGGTAATTTTTGTCACCGTATCGCCTTTATGTTCTACCGTAGTGGTGGTTTGTGCCATTTCATTTTTTAGAAGATAGCTAGAAGACTTGGTCCCTCCGCAACCAAAAAGGAAGAAGAGAGTAGTCAACAGCATTGCGAATGCTTTGATTGATTTTTTCATATGAGTTCCTTTACCTCCGTTTAAAGAAAAAAGCAGAGTACATCCAGTGGGCTCTGCTTTTTGGTTACATTACTGAACTTCTTTGAATCCCATTTGAACGAGGTTTTCTTTTACTTTAGCTAAGTTTGTAGGATCGTCAAAAGAAACTACTGGTGGATATGCTGATTTCAATTTCTCACGATCGACAATTGTGTAGTCAGTTTCATAAGTTTGGATGTACTTATCGCCTTCTTTTTTAGAATCAAACTTAAATCCTTTAAGCTCTGTAATTTTATTTTTTAAGTCTCCATATGTTTGTTCTAAAACAGATTTTTGAATTTCATAACTTTGTTTAACGGCTTCTCTTGAAGCTTCTGGAACATTATCAACACTAAAATCTGTGATAACTTCTGTAATCGTTCTTTCAATAATGTTTCCTTTTGAGTAAAGCGTTAATTTTGTTGTAACATTTGTGTTTACTAGCTGATATACAGTTTTCACTTCGTTAGCATCTGATTGAGCTGCTTTTGTTGTTTGAGTAGGAGCAGTTGTAGTTGCTTGCGCTTGTGTTGTCGCTTGCGTTGTTTGAGCTTGAGTTGTTGCTTGGGTTGACTCTTCTTTTTTACCTTGTCCACATGCCGCAAGTAAGAAACCTGCAGTTGCTAAAAGCGTTAGTTGTTTGATTTTTGTATTCATAGGATACAGCCTTTCTGTTTTAAAAAATCTTATTGAACTTGTTCAAAAATGGCTTGATTTTCGAAATCGGATTTCATTTCACTGAAACTAGTAAAAAGTTGGCTTTTAGGATCAATCTGTTTTAGTTTTGCGAAATCAATCTTTGTATAGTCAAATTCTTCAATTGTTGTAATAGTGTATCCATTAACTTCATATGAAATAGAAACGCCATCTACAGAACTATATTTTTCTTTACGCTCCTTAACATCCTCTTCAGTAAAGATTTTTTCTTGTTTTAGGAGTGTGTCCTTAGCGTTGCCAAACTTTTCGAAGTTTCTGTGTGTTTTTAAGACTACTTTTGTGATAGTATCTCCTTTATGATAAACGATGTATTCCGTAACCTCTGGACCCAATGTAGCTCTAAAAACTGCGACCTCTTGACCTTCTGGAGCTTGTACAGTTTGTGTAGCATTCTCCTTGGCAGCAGTTGTTTGTTTTTCTTTATAGCCTTGTTGAACGAGGGAGTCTTTATAGTTAGAGTAGCTAATAGTATTATCATCACGAGGATTCAAATCTGGTATAAGTTCTTTTAATTTTTGCATATCCAATTTGGTGTAATCGAATGAATAAGCAAACGTGAAAACATCATCTTTGTAATCTGTTTTTATTTCAATTCCTTTACCAATAAAATCTTTCATTTTTTCTTGGGTCTTTTGAGCAGTTTTTTTAAGCAATTCAAGAGGGTTTTTCTCTTCCATTTTTGAAACAATAAATTTGGTTACTACTTCTTGTTTCAATAAGACATCATCCTTATAATACAATGTCACGGTGTCTTTACCACTGACACTAACAGTTTCAAAAACTGCTTTTTGAGCATCTTCTAAGCTATAAACAGTTTTTGGAGCAGCTGTCGTTTCTTGGGTCGTTGTCGCAACCGTTGTTTCTTCTTTTTTCCCTTGTCCACAAGCGGCAAGTAAGAAGCCTGCAGTTGCTAAAAGTGTTAGTTGTTTTACTTTTATATTCATTTTATAGAATTCCTTTTTATAAGTTTATGATTAGTTAACTCTTGTAAATCCGGCATCGAGTAGTGACTGTATGATTTGATCGTAATTCGTAGCCTCTTTCTTAGACGTAAAATCTGGATCGATTTCTCTTAGCTGATCGAAGTTTACATTCGAATAGTCGACTTCGTATGATTGGATGTATTTCGTTCCTTCCATACGAATATCAAGCTTTAGACCAGTGACATCTTTAATTTGCTCTTTTAATTGATTATAATTTTGCTCCATAGTTTGCTTTTGTGTTTGCAACGCTTGTTTAAAAGCTTCTTTAGAGGTTTCTGGCAAGCCTGATATGTCAAAATCGATAATGGAATCGGTGGTCATTTTTTGAATCAAGCCATCTTTAAAAGTAATCTTGACTTTCGTGATGTTGTTTCCATTAATTCGTTCAAATGCAACTTCGCCATCTTTAGCATCCGATTTGGCGACTGTTGTTTGAGCCTGAGCAGTCGTTGTTGCTGGTGTAGTCGTTGTCGCCTGAGTGGTTGCCTGAGTAGTAGGGGCTTGCGTCGAAGCGACCGTTGTTTCTTCTTTTTTGTCTTGTCC
>ERZ772779.254-NODE-254-length-26542-cov-21.560086_pt1 | contig 26542 bp, 20 predicted proteins | sample MGYA00511360_ERZ772779 | MGnify/ENA primary metagenome ERZ772779 (study PRJEB29015, sample SAMEA2738112) | human oral metagenome | biome: human oral; feature: human-associated habitat; material: saliva | place: China | collected 2231 ...
ACTTGTAAATTTTACTTTTAGTCCCGTGTTTAGAAGTTAGCACCATTAATCTTTAGGAGCACATTTTTAATAAAGTAATTCAAGTCCAGTATTGATGGGCTTTTTTTGTTGTTCGAAAACTTGACAAATTTGTTTTTATCTCTTCCTTTTAATGGTGTAATGGTGTATTATATAGGAGAGGTGTTTTATGGCTTATTTCCTTAAGATCGCTAAACAACAAAACAATACGTATCTCGCTATTTACGAGTCATTTTATTCTCCTGCTACCAAAGGTACCAAACATCGTTGTATCAGGTCCCTTGGCTCTGTTTCCAAACTAAAAGCTGCTGGCATTGATGACCCTATCGCTTTCTACAAAGATGAAGTCGAAAAGATGAATCAGGATAACAAGCAGGATAAGACCAAGAAAATCACTGCCGTTTCTCCAAGAAGGTATCTTGGCTATTTCCCTTTGAAGTCCATTCTCGAAGATCTTGATATCAAGAAGTTTATTGATTTCTATAAATTTACTACTGGTTTCGAATTCGATCTTTATGAAGTCCTTTCTCTTCTTGTATATGCTCGATGTGTTTCTCCATGTAGTAAATACAAGACATATTATGAAATCCTTCCCCAGCTTCATATCCCTTATTCATTCAACTACGATCAACTGTTGAGTGCCCTGGCATTTTATGGAAATGACTACGAGAAGATCGTTGAACTGTTCACTTCGAGAGTCAAAGAAAAATATTTCATCGATACTGATGTCACCTATTTTGACTGCACGAACTTCTATTTCGAAATCGATAGAGAAGATGACTTCAGAAGAAAAGGTCCAAGCAAAGAAAACAGGAAAGATCCTATCATTGGACTGGGATTACTGCTGGATGCGAATCAGATTCCTGTCGGCATGAAGATGTATCCTGGAAACGAATCGGAAAAGCCTGTACTGAGAGATGTGCTGAAAGACCTGAAGGAAAGACATGAAGTACATGGAAAAACCATACGCGTAGCTGATAAGGGACTGAACTGTTCAGAGAATATACTTTCAGCTTTGACAAACGGTGATGGATACCTCTTTTCCAAGTCCGTCAAGCAGTTACCTGAAACAGAAAAGATATGGGTCCTACTACCTAATGACTACACAGCAATCAAAGACAGCAATGGTGAAATCATTTATTACTATAAAGAATGTATTGATGAATTCCCATACACATATACAGATGAAAATGGGAAAAAGAAAAAAGTAAACATCAAAGAAAAAAGAGTCGTCACATACAATCCGACACTGGCAAGAAAGCACAAATATGAAATAAACAAGCTGGTAGAAAAAGCCAAAGGTCTATCCGTATCACTAGCAAAGAAGAGTGAATATGGAGAAAGTGCAAAATACGTCACTTTCAGATCTACTTCAAACGGAAAAGAAACAGAAGATAAAGTAAAGGCCATCATCAATCAGGAAACGATAGATAATGACTTGAAGTTGGCCGGATACAATATGCTTGTCACATCTGAAATAAAGGCAGATGCCAGACAACTATATGAAACATACCACAATCTGTGGAGGATAGAAGAATCATTCAGGATCATGAAATCAGATCTAGATGCAAGACCTGTTTATTTACAACTCGAGAATACAATAAAGGGACATTTCTTAATATGTTATCTTACCGTACTGCTGCAGAGAATATTTCAATTCAAAGTTTTGGAAAACAAATATCCCTCTTCAGAACTGAATGAATTCTACAAAGGATTCCAGTTAGTTGAAGGAGAAGACAGTTACACAAACATATCCATAGGAACCAACTTCATTACTGAATTATCCGACATGACAGGATTACCTTTAGACAATTATTTCTTATCTCCAACAAAACTAAAAAAGGTGTTGAACTATAGATTCTAATCTGTAGTTTTACACCATTTTTTAATGTTCAACTCTAAAGTCAGGTAATATACCAAGTATCTATCTTGGTGTCAATGTTTTTTATCATTTTTTTCAAGAATTTTTTCCATATCTGCATATGAAAAGCAGCCTGTTTCCAGACTGCTTCATTTCATGCATTAATTAGAAGTCAAAGTTATGTTCTGACTTCATGCGTTCAGCTAAAGCAAGAGCGGATTCTGCACTACTTACATGCACATCTGCGTTGCTACCGAGAATCTCTTCAGGCAATCTATTTGCAGTTGCCTCTGCGAGTTCTCTAGCCTTTTCTTCACGAATTTCCTTGAGTTCCATTGCACGTTCTTCAATACGACGTGATGTTTCACGGTCAAAGTTTCTACCTGTTCCGGCTGGAATAAGTTTACCGATGATAACATTTTCCTTAAGACCTTCAAGTTTATCAACCTTACCTCTAACCGCAGCTTCCGTAAGAACTCTTGTTGTTTCCTGGAAGGATGCAGCTGATAAGAATGAATCTGTTTCTACAGCTGACTTAGAGATACCTAAGAGTAATGGACCAAACTTCGCTGGTTTCTTTCCATCAAACAATAGATCTTCGTTAATTGCGTTCATATTAGCGAGTGATAATGTCTGTCCAGCACTTAAGCCTGAGTCATTTCCTTCGATAACGATGACTTTCTTTAACATCTGCTTGATCATTACTTCCAAGTGCTTATCAGAAATATCGATAGACTGAGAAGAGTAAACCTTCTTAACTTCCTTCAAGATATATTCCTGAACTGCTCTTACACCAGCTACTTCCAATAATTCCTTAGGAGCGATTGGACCTTCAGTTAACTTATCACCAGCAGATACATGATCGCCGATATTTAAGTTCTGACGCTTCACCTGTGTTAAGTCACACTTGTGTTCGATAGATTCGTTTTCATTCGATACAACAATAACTGTACCTGTCTTGTTTTCATTGTCATGTACGTCAGTGATTTCACCATCAATCTTAGAGATGACAGCTAACCCCTTAGGTGCACGTGCTTCGAACAATTCTTCTACACGAGGAAGACCCTGTGTAATATCACCGTTCTGTGTCGCAACACCACCAGTGTGGAAGTTACGCATTGTTAGCTGTGTACCAGGTTCACCGATCGCCTGAGCGGCCATGATACCGATAGCTTCGCCTTCTTCGACGAGGTTACCAGTAGCCATGTTACGTCCATAGCACTTACGGCAGATACCATTTGTAGATTCACATGTGAATACGTTACGGATGTAAACTTCTTCAACACCAGCCGCAACAACCTTCTGTGCTAAGTCTTCATCTACTAATGTATCGCCATCAACAATTACTTCGCCTGTCTTAGGATCTAAGATTGGCTTTTGTGTGTAACGGCCAACGATACGATCGAATAAGCCTTCAATTAATACTGGCTTTTCATCTGGACGTAGAATCTTATCTTCGTAAATGTTCTTAACAAGATAACCACGTTCTGTTCCACAGTCTTCTTCTCCGATGATAACTTCCTGTGCAACATCGACAAGACGACGTGTTAAGTATCCAGATTCGGCAGTCTTCAAGGCTGTATCTGTTAATCCCTTACGTACACCGTGAGTGGAAATAAAGAACTCTGATACGCTCATACCTTCACGGAAACATGAGTAAATTGGGACTTCGATAATAGATGGTTGGTATTCCTTACGGGACTTAGACTGTGTAGGACGAGCCATCAATCCACGCATACCAGCTAACTGTGTAAAGTGGTTCTTGTTACCACGGGCACCAGATACCGCCATCATATTGATTGGGTTCATACGAGCCATGGATTCCATTAAGTTGTTACCAACATCATTCTTAACATCATTCCAGAGTGAGGAGAACTTAGCTTCCCATTCCTGAGGTGTTAATAGACCTCTGTCACGTAACATGTTGAACTGTTCAGCCTTCTTGCGACCTTCAGCTACTAACGCTTCCTTATTAGGTGCGACAGAGATATCGCTGAGGGCTACAGTCATACCTGCTAATGTTGAGTAGAGGTATCCCATATCCTTCAAGCTATCTAAGATGTCTGATGTGCCATTTGTCTTGTAATGGTCAAAGACAGCCGCAATCAAGTTTCCTAAGTCCTTCTTCTTGAATTCAGATGCTACCTTACGGTTAGCAAATTCCTTCTTGATATCTGTACCTAGTGGAACAAACTCTGAATCTGGTGTTGCCTTTAGATTTTCTGGAGTTACCTCATTGAGGTATGGGAAATCTGCAGGGAATACACCGTTAAAGATAATCTTACCAACTGTTGTTAATAAGTATTTGTTATTTTGTTCTTCTGTAAAGCCAGTCTTATTAACTGCTCTTGCAGGAAGAGCGATACGATTATGTAAGTGAACAACACCTGTCTGGTATGCCATCATTACTTCGTTGACATCCTTAAATACGTGTCCTTCATTCTCACTGTATCTTCTCCATCTTGCTGCTTCAGTCTTTTCACCAAGTTTTTCTAAAGCATCTGCCTTCTTCTTGAACTCTTCAGCTGTTTCTTCCATGTTCAAGTAGAAGTTACCTAATACTAAGTCCTGTCCAGGTGTAACGATAGGCTTACCATCCTTAGGACCTAAGATATTGTTAGAACCTAACATTAAGACTTCAGTTTCAGCTCTCGCCATCTCACTTAATGGGAGATGGACAGCCATCTGGTCACCGTCGAAGTCCGCATTGAACGCAGGACATACTAACGGATGCACACGAATTGCACGACCTTCAACCAAGCGTGGGAAGAATGCCTGAATACCTAAACGGTGAAGTGTAGGTGCACGGTTTAAGAATACTGGGTGGTTCGCAATAACCTTTTCCACAACATCCCAAACACGTGGATCTTGACGACCAATCAACTTCTCGGCTGTCTTAGGGTTAGATGCAATCTGTAAGTTTACTAATTCGTTAATTACGAATGGCTTGTATAAATTAATTGCCATTTCCTTAGGTAATCCGCACTGCCACATCTTGAGGTATGGTCCAATTGCGATAACGGAACGACCAGAGAAGTCAACACGCTTACCTAATAGGTTCTGACGGAAACGTCCCTGCTTACCCTTTAAGGAGTGAGATAGAGACTTGAGTGCACGTCCACCAGCACCTGTAATTGCCTTGGAACGACGACCGTTATCGATTAACGCATCGACAGCTTCCTGTAACATACGCTTTTCGTTTTGAACGATAATTGCAGGAGTTCCAAGTTCAAGCAACTTCTTTAAACGGTTATTACGAGTAATAACACGACGATATAAATCATTTAAGTCAGAAGTAGCGAAACGACCACCATCCAACTGTAACATCGGACGAAGATCTGGTGGGATAACTGGCAATACAGTCAATACCATCCACTCTGGCTTGTTTTCAGAATTACGGAAAGCTTCTACTGTTTCTAAGCGCTTGATTAACTTCTTGCGCTTATCGCCAGTAGACTTTTCAAGCTCTGCCATAATCGCTGTATATTCAGCTTCAACATCACATTGTTCAAGTAATGTCTTAATCGCTTCTGCACCTGTTTGCGCAACGAAGCTACCAGCACCATAAATGGCGTTATTTTCACGGTATTCTCTTTCGGAAAGAATCTGCTTGTATTCAAGCTTTGTATCACCTGGGTCAGTTACAATCCAGGATACAAAGTATACAACTTCTTCCAATGACTTAGGCGCTACGTTTAATAGGAGTGCCATACGGGAAGGAATTCCACGTAAATACCAAATATGTGCTACTGGAGCTGCTAATTCAATATGACCCATACGTTCACGACGTACGCTAGCCTTTGTGATTTCAACACCACAACGGTCGCAAACTACGCCTTGGTAACGAATCTTCTTGAACTTTCCGCAAGCGCACTCCCAGTCCTTTGTAGGACCGAAAATGCGTTCGCAGAATAAACCATCACGCTCAGGCTTCTGAGAACGATAGTTGATTGTTTCTGGCTTCTTTACTTCGCCATATGACCAAGCAAGGATTTTCTCTGGTGATGCCAGACCGACTTTAATCGCTGTAAAGTTATTAATATTCATCTAAGCATCCTCCTTATTGATCTTCTTCCCCGAAGTCATCGAACCCTACGGTCGCTGCTTCAGGAATTTCTTCATCTAATTCATCTTTGATTGTTAGATCTTCGTTTGACTCCGCATCATTTACAAGTGTAGATGGGTCGAAATCAAGTGTTGTTTCTTCCTTGAGTTCTTCCTGTTCCATCTGCTTGAGATCCATCTCATTGCCAGCGTCATCCATCATGCGTACGTCAATCGCAAGAGCCTGTAATTCGTGTACTAATACACGGAATGATTCAGGAATACCAGGTTCTGGCATATCCTTGCCCTTCACAATTGCTTCGTATGTCTTTGTACGTCCAGCAATATCATCTGACTTCACAGTCAAGATTTCTTGTAATACATGAGATGCACCATATGCTTCAAGAGCCCAAACTTCCATCTCACCAAATCTCTGACCACCATTCTGTGCCTTACCACCTAATGGCTGCTGTGTAACGAGCGAGTATGGACCAGTTGCACGTGCATGTAACTTATCGTCGACCATGTGTGCAAGCTTAATCATGTACATGACACCAACTGAGATACGGTCGTCATATGCTTCACCTGTACGTCCATCATATAGAACATACTTACCATCTGGTGAAGAGTTCGATTCCTTCATGATGTCACGTAAGTCTGTATTAGAAACACCGTCGAATACTGGAGTCGCAAATTTCACGCCTAACTTCTTCGCAGCGAAACCAAGATGAACTTCCAACACCTGTCCAATGTTCATACGTGATGGTACACCGAATGGGTTCAACATAATGTCGATAGGAGTTCCATCTGACATGTATGGCATATCTTCAACTGGATTGATACGAGAGATAACACCCTTGTTACCATGACGCCCAGCCATCTTATCACCCTCAGAAATCTTACGTTTCTGAACGATATAAACCTTAACAACTTCATTTACTCCTGGTGGAAGTTCATGGTCTTCCTTACGCTTGAATACGCGGATACTGTGTACAATACCTGCACCACCATGTGGTACCTTCAAGGAGTTATCACGTACTTCACGTGACTTCTCACCGAAGATAGCCATCAATAACTTCTCTTCTGGAGTTTGGTCTGTTTGACCCTTAGGAGTAACCTTACCAACAAGGATATCTCCTTCCTTCACTTCTGCACCGACCATGACGATACCACGACCATCAAGGTTGCGGCATGCACTTTCAGCGACGTTAGGAATATCACGAGTAATCTCTTCTGGACCTAACTTCGTTTCACGGCATTCAATGTCATATTCTTCAATATGTACAGATGTGTAGTAATCCTGCGATTGCATCTTTTCAGACATGATAATCGCATCTTCATAGTTATAACCATGCCATGTCATAAACGCGATTGTAACGTTTTGACCTAAAGCAAGTTCACCGTTTTCCATCGCTGGACCATCCGCCAAGATTGTGCCACGTTCAACACGCTCACCATCCCAAACGATAGGTCTTTGATTTAAGCAAGTAGAAGCGTTAGAACGACGATACTTCGTTAGTTCATATGTCTTCTCATTACCGTTATCTTCTGCCACAACAACCTTTGTTGCGTCAACATATGTAACAACACCTGGACCTGTCGCAACACAAGCAGAACCTGAGTCACGTGCAATCACGTGTTCCATACCTGTACCAACAAATGGACTATGTGGGTTCATCAGAGGTACGGCCTGGCGCTGCATGTTGGCACCCATGAGGGCACGAGTACAGTCATCGTTTTCTAAGAATGGAACACACGCAGTCGCTACAGAAACAATCTGACGTGGAGATACATCGGCGTAGTCTACTTGGCTACGGTCAACCATCACAGTTTCACCCTTGATACGAGCGATAATCTTATCACCTACAAGGTGACCATCCTTAATCTCGTTTGCCTGTGCAATTACGTGATCATTTTCTTCATCCGCTGGCATGTACTTAATTTCATCCGTAACCTTGCCATCCACAACCTTACGGTATGGAGTTTCAATGAAGCCATATTCATTTACCTTCGCATACGTTGTAAGGTAAGAAATCAAACCGATGTTTGGTCCTTCAGGTGTCTCAATAGGACAGATACGTCCATAGTGAGAGTTGTGAATATCACGCACTTCGAAGCCTGCACGTTCACGTGTAAGACCACCAGGTCCTAACGCAGAAATACGACGCTTGTTAGATAACTCCGCAAGTGGGTTTTCCTGGTCCATGAACTGAGATAACTGAGATGAGGAGAAGAACTCCTTAATCGCAGCTGTTAATGGACGGATATTTGTTAGTTGCTTCGGTGTTAAGTTTGCAGTATCTGCGATAGACATTCTTTCCTTAACAACACGTTCCATACGAGATAAACCAATACGGAATTGATTCTGGATTAATTCACCAACTGTACGGATACGACGGTTACCAAGCATATCGATATCATCTTGAGAACCTACACCATCGAGCATTGTAAGTTCGTAGTTATATAGAGCATACATATCACTCATCGTGATTGTGTGTTTGTTATTTAATGGGTCGATACCAATCAAGTTCACTGGATGGCCTTCCTGCATTACAGTAACTTCCTGTACACAAGCACCTACTAACCAAACAGTTACTTCTCCAGAATGGTTTGTAGCTTCAGCCACGATTGTTTCTTGATCAGCTGTAGAAAGCTTAGTCAGTTCAACATCTGGTAAGTATGTTGGACACATTACTTCACCATCAGCGTTTGTTAGATCTTCACCGTTTAATGTAACACGGCCGATCTCAAACATACGGGAACCGTAATCAAGAACAGCGTTAACATTATCGTTTGTTACCTTAACAGGGGAAGCGATAATACCGGCATAAACAGTTACCTGCTTGAATTCCTTAGCGATAGCCTTTACATCTTCTTCTGTTAGAACTGTACCCATTTCTAATGTTGTACGTTCTGTCTTACCATCTAAATCAACTGCTAAGATACGTCCTACTAAGCTATTCTTCCAAGATGTATCCATCACTGCTGTCGATGGGTGTGAGAATGTATGTGTAAATGGTAACGCACGGCAATTGATACCCTTATCAATTTCAGCACGTAACTCATTTCTTAATTCCTTATCGATAACAACACCCTTCTTAACAAGAGTCTTGCCTTCAGCACTTACTAAATCCTTTTCAAGAGATAGGCCTTCCATACGGTCTAAGATACTTAGCTTCTTATGAACCTTATAACGACCTGCCTTTGTTAAGTCATATCTTCTGTAGTCAAAGAACTTAGCGTCCATTAAAGTAATCGCACCATCGATTGTTGCGATTTCATCCGCACGCTGATTTTCATACACTGTTAAAAGTGCTTCGTTCTTAGTCTTTGTCTTATCAGCCGCAAGTGTATTACGCACCTCTTCGTAGTTTCCGAAGATAGCTGTATACAATAACATGTAGTCGTTCTGGAATTCACGTTCTTCTTCTGGCACGATGACATCAGAATTTACAGGCAAGTTTAATGCCTTTAAGAACTTCTTCATGTTTGTTGTATCAAATGCATTTTCACCACGTTCAAGGTTCAAGGATAAACCAATTGCCTTAAATAGGATTGAGCTTAATACTTTTCTTCTGCGGTCAATTGATACGTTTAAAATACGGCCAAGTGCAGCTTTCTTGTCATCACTCATGAATTCCAACCATGTTCCACGGCTTGGAATCAACTCACATTTGTATGTATCACGACCTGTGCGCTCTTCTGATTCAATATCAAAGTACGCACCTGGAGAACGAACAATCTGAGATACAATAATACGCTCAGCACCGTTGATAATGAATGTGCCTGTTGGCGTCATTAAAGGGAAGTCTCCTAAGAAGACCTCTTCATTCTTTGTGATTACTTCACCAGTTTCTGGATCCATAACTTCTAACTCCATCTTACCCTTAAGAGGAGCGCTGTAATTTACTTCTCTGTATTTGCATTCACTAATTGAATACTTTGGTTCCCCAAATTCATAATCTAGGAACTTCAAACGAATGTTACCCGCATAGTTTGAAATTGGATATACATCGTCAAATACTTCTTTAATACCGTCTCTTAGAAACCAGTCAAAAGCCGCAGTCTGAATTTCTACTAAATCAGGTAGATCTAGACCACTGCTAACTTTAGAATAATCTCTACGAGTTGCCTTGTTGCCATAATGCACAACGTGGTATGTCTGCTTATTTTCCATTTGTTCGCCATCCTTTCGCCTGCACCGCCAGAAATGTCGAAAAAGGGTAGAATAACCCCATCCCTATTCGACTCTTTTGCAATTTACTATAATAAAACAACTTTTTTATTCCGTCAACTTCCTACTTTGCAAAATATAGTATCCTCGATCCTTAGAAATAACCTCGCAATTTCCGAACACTTCCGCAAACTTCTTCTTAGCACTTTCCGCGCCTTGCTGTTTACGGATAACCGCATAGATCGAGCCACCCACTTCTAAGCGGTCATATGCATCTTCGAACATTTTATAGATAATCTTCTTCCCGGTACGAATCGGAGGATTGGTGATAATAAAATGATATTGGCCTTTGATTTCAGCATATCCATCCGAAACAAGAGCAGTACACTCCACTTTGTTCAAACCGCAGTTTAATTGTGCTAGTTCCACTGCACGCGGATTGATATCCGCCATTGTAACTTTACTACCAGGAAATAACGATTTTGTAATGATACCTAGCGTTCCATATCCACATCCCATATCCAAGATATTGCCATGGAGTTCTTCTTTGCTGATTGCTTTCAGCAAGACATAGCTGCCATAATCTACGCCTGTTTTTGAAAATACGCCGTTGTCAGTCGTAAAGATATATAAACGGTCTAAAAACCGGAAAGTATGTTCCTTCCGGTTCTCATCCAGATTTCGGTTATCGGTAAAATAATGTGCCATTAACCGTTCCTTTCTAATACCCGAAAAGCCGAACAATTCAATATTCGGCTTTTCATGTGTTTTTTTGTGATTTTCTAGATTACTTGAATTCAACAGTTGCACCAGCATCTGTGAGCTTCTTCTTGAGTTCTTCAGCTTCTTCAGCAGCAACGTTTTCCTTGATTGTTGCAGGAGCTCCATCAACGAGCTTCTTAGCATCAACAAGTCCAAGACCTGTGATTTCACGAACAACCTTAATTACGCCTACCTTAGAGTCACCAGCGGCAGCTAATACAACATTAACTGTTGTAGGAGCAGCTGCAGCAGCTTCTGTTGGAGCAGCAGCTGCTACTGGAGCAGCAGCAGAAACGCCGTACTTCTCTTCAATAGCCTTTACGAGTTCATTTAGTTCAAGAATTGTAGCTTCATCAAGATATGCTAGGATATCTTCCTGTGTTAACTTTGCCATGGATTAATTTCTCCTCTTCTATTTCTTTCTTAGGCAGCTGCCTCAGCAGCTTCTTTTACTTCTTCAGCAACCGGAGCAGCTCCGTTAGCTGGCTTTGCCTCAGCAACAGCATTCACAACACGTGCGAATGAAGATACTGGAGCGTTCAATACAGATAGCAACATGCTGAGCATGCCTTCTCTGTTTGGTAATGCAGAGAGTTCCTTTACTGTGTTGAGGTCAACAACCTTGCCTTCAACAATACCACCCTTAAGAACTAATGCCTCATGCTTCTTAGCAAACTTAGCCATTACACGAGCAGCACCAGTTTCATCTCCACCGAATGCCAATGCATTAGGACCTGTTAAGCAATCCTTAAGATCACCATATCCTGCATCTTCAGCAGCCTTACTTGCTAATGTGTTCTTATAAACCTTAAGTTCAACACCTTCAGCACGTAATGCTCTACGGAGTTCAGTAACCTCAGCAACTGAGAGGCCACGGTACTCGGCAACGATAGTGGATGAAGAGTTAGTGAATTTTTCCTTAATTTCGGAAACAACACCCTGCTTAGACTCTAATACAGTCTGATTCATACTTCACCTTCCTATTCTTTGTTATCGAATACACATTTAGAAAGAAAGCCCTCGCAGACAGCGAGAGCAAAAGTACATTGATATGAACTTTCATCTACCTCGGTAACCTTATTAAGCATACGCCGTTACTGTCTGTGGTATTTGATAACGAAGATATGATACCATGCATTTTTAGAATGTCAAGTTCCATTTGTATATTATATATCCCCCCCAAATCTTCTCTCTGATTGAATCTCTATTATCAACACCACAAAAGTTTCAAGGTCTGCAAATAGAAAAATATGCACCTTAAACTTCAAGAAGTTATATACTAAGAAAGATAGTTTTAAATGAATACAAGAATTCATTACAAGTATAGATTTTAGAAGGGAGCCTATCCATGAATCCACGAGAATATTTAGAGATACTGCATGTTGCAGAAAGATTAAAAGATACCCCACGGCATTGCACAACAAGTAAAAGACGCATCGAGAGTGTGGCCGAACATAGTTGGAGAATTTCTCTTATGGCCTTTCTTTTGAAGGATGAATTCCCGAATGCAGATATTGATAAAGTAATCAGTATGTGCTTAATTCATGATTTAGGTGAATGTTTTACTGGTGATATCCCAACATTCCTAAAAACCGATCACGACCGCGACATTGAAGATTCATTATTATCGCAATGGGTAGATACACTACCTAAAAGCATCTCAGCCCGAATGACAGAACTATATAACGAGATGAACCAACAAGAAACCCTAGAATCTAAAATATACAAAGCCTTAGATAAACTAGAAGCAGTCATCCAACATAACGAATCACCGATTGATACATGGTCAGAGAACGAATATAAACTCAACCAAACCTATGCATTTGATGTTGTAAATTTTTCTCCATGGCTGACTCAACTTAGAAAAGAGATTCTTTCAGATACACTGACTAAAATTGATTCTGAAACCAAAGAATCATAATTTATACTTCTATAACATATTTTAAATATCCCAAAACACTTTAGATGCCAACAAATCTAAAGTGTTTTTATTTCCCATTCAAATGAAGCATCCAACAACCAAACTGAAAATTGGTTTCTAAAAAACAGTAAAGGATGTGACTTATACCACATCCCTTATCGCATAATTGCGGTTATGCTTTCTTAATTATTTATTACCTTCAGCTAATTCTTCTGCTGTTAATGGTTTCTTTGTGACTGCTAAGATTGCCACGATGATCAGTGCACCGATTAACATGTCTACTACATACCAAACTTGTCCTTCAATAACACCAGTAATCGCAACGATACCACCGAACGCTACAACGGAAGATACACCATGTACCATACCTAATGCTCCAGCAATTGCTGTACCGATTGCACATGCAATCCAAGTATGTTTGAAGTCTTTACCTGCAAACGGCCATGCACCTTCAGTAATACCACCTGAGGATAGTAAGAATGCAGAGATACCTACAGAACGATCTGCCTTTGTATAATGCTTTCTTAAGATGAATGACGCAAGACCCATACCGAGTGGAGGAATTGCACAGCACATACGGAATACACCGTTAGGTCCATAAATACCTTCAGCCATTAGCGCAAGTGTAAATGCAGTGGCAGCCTTTGAACATGGTCCACCAAAGTCAGCTGCTGCTAACAAACCAATTCCAAGTCCTAATAAGATTGCATTTGTTCCACTTAGTCCATTCATTACATCAACGATAACCTGTACAAACGCATTGATAGGTCCTGTTAATACATAGATGTAGAAGATACCAACGACAAATGTCGTTAATAGAGGGATAAAGAATGTAGGCATCATTGGTTTTAAGGAATCGATAACCTTCCAAGTCTTCATCCACTTAACGAAGTAACCTACGATGAAACCTAATAGTAATGCGCCAATAAATCCTGTAGATAATTGATCTTCACCAATAGGATTATTTGCGACATAACCCATAATCAAACCTGGAGCTAATGCAGGTTTACCAGCGATTGCGTATGCGATGTATCCGCAGATAACCGGAACCATCATGGAGAAGCCGGCAATACCTAAGCTATACACATTCTGCCAGAACTGATTGCTTGGAATGATTGCACCATTCTCAATATGACCTGTAAATAAAGTAAATGAGAATAACATACCACCAGCGATAATGACTGGTAAGAAGTATGAGATACCTGTATTAAATGCTTTAAATATACTACGTCCAGTTTCTTTCAACTTATTATTCATCTCACTCATTTGCCAAAGCCTCCGCTCTATCAATTAATTTCTTGATGTCTTTGATTGCTTGTGTTGGATCAACTTCGATAACTTTACCCTCATCACGTTTTTCATCAAAGCGTTCATCACCTTCAATGCCAATTGCGATAGCTAGAATAACGACATCAGCCGCATCGACTTCATCTTGTTCCAACTCATTATTGATACCCATACCACCTTGTGTTTCAACCTTGCAGTCAATGCCTCTCTTCTTGCATTCCTGCTCGATTGCTTCTTGTGTCATGTACGTATGTGCGATACCTGCTGTACATGCACTTACTGCTACTAATTTCATGCTTCCATCTCCTTTTCAATCGATTTCAAAAGTTCGTAAGACTCTTCAGGACTCTTGGTATTTAAGAATTTTTCGCGGAAATCTTCATGCATTAAATTCTTACTGAGTTCTGCCAGAATCTTCAAATGTTGCGTAGATCCTTTATCAGCAGGTACACCAATCATCATCATGTGTTCCACCCTGTCTTCACCATCTTCATTTGCCCATGTACATCCATTCAAGAATTTTACATAGATAACAAATGCTTGATTGACTGCAGCTGAGATTGCATGTGGAATTGCAATACCATAACCAATATAGGTTGCGATTACGTTTTCACGGTCAATAACAGCCTTAGCATACTCATCGTTATTATTCACAAATTCATTTGGTAAATGTGCAATATCTTCAATTGCCTCATACTTGTCACGATAAACTTTGTCCGTGAAAATCGTTAATTCTTTTGCAAACATTTTTGTCTCCTTTCGCCTGTATCTACATTGTCCATCTATTCAACAATCAAGAACAGTTCACTTTTTTCAATTTAGAAATGGAAATTCATTATACGGATTCTTCTTCAATCTTTAAGATAATTTCGTGTAACTTATCAAAACTCTGTGTACGGATTAATTCCTTTGTATATTCATCAGAACTTACAATCTGACTGAGTACTTTATAAAATGCTGGCATGGTATCATCACCCTTCTCCTTCATGGATAGCAGGAAGATAATCTGCACCGTATCCTTATCCCATTGAATTGGTTTTTGTAAGATACCAATCTCCACAAAACTTTCTTTACCCATTGGGTGGATTGGATGTGGTATCGCAACCATGTTTCCAAATGCAGTTGCACCAACGCTTTCTCTTTCAAGTACAGCTTTCTCTAAGTCATTTGAGATATCAACTTTCTTCTGTGCTTGCATACACAAGAAATGGATCACTTCTTCTTTATCGTTATATGGTAAATCACCAAAGAACATATCCTCACGGAAGTAGTTGAAGATTTGTAAGTCGCGTGTCTTTTGAATCATCGCATGAACATTTTCAATTGCACTCTTGCCTAAGAAGGCATTAACTTCAATGACCGGTTGATTTAGTTTTTCTTCAATTGGCACAGTCGTCAGAATGTAATCAATACCTTCAAGATTCTGACTATGCAATGTATTTAAACTAGCTGTACCAACTACCTCTAGATTCTTGCCAAACTTCTCTTCAATCTGATAGCGCAAAAGTTCTGAACTTGCACGTCCACTTCCACAGACAATTAGCACTTTTTCTTTCGTCTGTTTCTCACGTTTCTTCTCTAGCGCAACGTTGAAATGCAATGCAATATATGCAATCTCATCTTTACAGATACATCTGTTATACATTTTCTTTAACACACCGCAGGCAACAGTGGCCATTGAGTACGCAAGCACAAAGTGCTCACGAATCTGATTCGCTAGTGGATTATAACTTGCAATGTGATTCTGTAATCTGACTTTAAACGGTATGACGTGTAGGGATAACAATGTCGCAAGTTCAAAATCATAACGCAAATCAATACGGAAAGTTTCATTGACCGCTTCCAACATTGCCAAAACAATCTCAAATGTATCTTCATCCACGACAGAACTACTCTGTTGCCCATTATTCAAACGGATAATCTTCTTACTGCTCAAATGCATTAGCACGTAATATACTTCACTATCCGGAAACTTTACATCAAATTCTTTTTCGATTTCTTGAATAATAGCCTTGGTCATCGCAAGGTCACTATCATTTTCCATCTGCTGTTCTGTCTCTTTACCAAGAGGAATCACTTTACCATCTAGGATACGCTGAATTGCGATATAGATATGGAAGGTTAAATTATTGAGGGATAAATCAGATATCATAAAATTGTATTTAACAACTTTATCTGAAATAATTTTATGAATACTATCTAGCTGATTATTTTCTGGAAGTTGTTGCGTATAAAATGGTTCTTCCATTTGGATTCGAGTTAAACATAGACGATACTGCTGTTCACTGCCAATTGCACGCATACCTTGATATGCACGATAATCAATCTCAATACCAAAATCCGCAAGAATATTGCGGACAGTCTTCATATCATTCTTTAGTGTTGCACGACTGATAAACATCGCATCCGCAAGATCATCCATGCGCACACTTTCATCAGAAGTGAGTAAAGTTTCTATAATCTGGCGAATACGGTCTTGAGTTGTCAAAACTCTTTCTCGATTACTTTCGATAGACTGCAAGTAATCCTCTAACTTTTCTTTATCTTGGATTTCAATTGAAATACCCTTACGTTCTATCTTGATGCTTGCCCCATTACAAACAAGCACATCATTGAGTGCTTCAATATCATTACGAATTGTTCGAGCAGTCACACCAAAAAGATCTGCAATTTCTCGAATCGATGTACTGCGATCATTTTCCTTCACTAATAAGAAAAGCAATCTATCCTGTCTATCCATGCTATAAACCCTCTATTCTAATTATACGTATTGTCCAAAAAACCTTCAGACAATATGTTTCCCATAAAAAGGTGAAATTCATTATCTCTTGCATGATATACTAAACATATGAAAATTACAGAAGGCTACATGCCATATTTAAACTATCAAACTTACTACCGTATTGTTGGTAATATTACCAAACCTGCTTTAGTTCTATTACATGGTGGCCCAGGTTCCACGCATAACTACTTCGAGTTACTCGATTCACTTGCTAGCGACGACTATTGCCTTGTCATGTACGATCAACTAGGTTGCGGAAATTCCTACGTTGAAGGTCATCCTGAATTATGGACACCTGAAACTTGGGTCAATGAGTTAATCGCATTACGCAAGCATCTCAACTTAACAAAGATTCATCTCTTAGGTCAATCTTGGGGTGGTATGCTTGCGCTAGACTATGTATTACATTACAACCCTACTGGTATTGAATCACTGATTCTATCTAGCACATTATCTTCCGCATCCCTTTGGGCAAGCGAACAGCATCGCATGATTCGTTTTATGTCTGAAGTTGATCAGCGTGCGATAGAGATTGCAGAAAAAACAGGTAATTATGATAGTGAAGACTACATCACCGCAAACACCCACTTCATGCATGCACATTGTGCAGGTGTATATGAGGTTGGTAAGGCCCCTGATTGCTTAACTCGCCCAAAAAAGACAGGAAAAGAAGCGTACCTCTATGGTTGGGGCCCAAATGAATATACACCAACCGGAAGTCTTGCAGGTTTTGAAGTGACAGATGAATTAAAGCATATCAATATTCCTACTCTTATTATATCTGGAACAAATGACTTATGCACTCCACTTGTTGCTAAAACAATGTACGATAATATCAAACATGCAACATGGCACTTATTCCCTAACTGTCGTCATATGGTCTTTGCCGAGGCAACTAATCAATACATCCAACTACTACATTCATGGTTAAAACAAACTAAAAGTGTATCCCATTAACACAGGATACACTTTTTCAAATATCTATTCTAGTAATCTACGATCATTGATTCCAAGCATAAAAAACTTAGGTTCCTTAGGAAGACTATTGAATTCCATTTTTGTAATTTCCTTTACGATTAACTGATTATCTTCCCATGTCAGTAGCTCAATCTTGAGAATTTCATGTGTACTACGATTATTTTCAGTATAGACAAGCCCTTTGTGATCCTGTAAAAATGTAAACCATCCATATGTTTCGGATGTACTCGATTTCAATTCAGACGGATTATCTATCTGAAAAACGGCATCCGAAGTAATGCATGTTTGAGTTTTTGAATCATATCCAAAAATCTTGGCCACTGCAAGAAATTGAGCATGATAGAACTTTTCCACAATCAATTGTGGGACATCATGATTTAGATACACAATTCCATACATTATATCATCTGATACTGTATCATCCATACCAAAATCATATGCATCAATGTTATCTAACAATTCATTGTATGCATGGAGTACTTCTGTCACCTCTGGAGAAACTGTTTCCTTTGGTTCAGGAGTTTCTTTCTTTTGTTCTGTAACGGATGTAGATGTTGTTTGTGTACTACGGTTAGTTGATGCTGTGCATGCAGTAAGTAACATTGTACCTATACATGCTAAGATTCTACACATTTTCTTCATGAGTATTCCCCCCCATGTGTAAAAACTATGCAATCACTCCATCAGTTATCTACAATCGTTCAATTTACTATTTCTCCACAATTAGTAAATCCGAAAAATCAGTTTTCCAACCTATATTTTCTGATAGAGGAATTGTAATACTCTTTTGTAGAGTCAATGTATCCGCATCAAATTCTAGGATTTTTCCTAATTCTGTTGTTGTTTCTGAGTTTGGTGTTACAATCGCTGCTGCTTTCTCTCCTAAATAACGAATACCATGTAACTTATATTCTGTATTCGTAAATAGGTTCGCAAAATCAGTTCCAGATAAATCTTTATCCGAAACTAGTTCTAAGTCTGTTGTGTATTCCAATAGATGATTATTTTCTGTCACAACACGGATAGAATCACCATACGTATAAGCAGTAATGATTCTTTTTGTATCTAGGGAAACAGTGTTTGCCTCTAACGTATCTGGGTTCATACTTGTTAAACTAGCCATCTCAGGTAGATCTTTTCCATCCATAAAACGACTATGATGAGGATTTTCAACTGTGATGATTTTGCCATTTACGTATAAGAGCTCTTCAAATTCAACGGAAGTATGATACCAATAATCTACAAATTGAACTTCATTTGTCTCTTCGTCTAGGTAATACAATTCATATCGATCTTGAACCATGTCATACCCTACAAAGTAAAGCTTTGTACCAATTTCAACCGCATGATAAATCGCCGCATGAATCACTGGCGATGTAACTACCTTATGAGTTGGATTTGTGTATTGGATAGTATTACGTGTTTCACCTGTTGATCCATCATCGATCGTGATGACTTCAATTCTTCCGTTCATTCCATTGAGTGCAAAATTTACAGTATATATATTTGAATCAAGCACGCCCTTGGACGTAGAGAATGTTGAATATCCTGATGAAGATTCAAAAAGTAGAGATTTATTTCCACCGAAAGAATATGCACGAAAAGTATTTCCTTCCTGGAATAATTTACCGGCTTTGTTTACTTTATCGCTGAATTCTAGTTGCTCTTGGTCATTATTTACAAAAATAATCTTTGTTTGTGGATTCATCTTTCCATTTTGATGAATGGAGTAGAAACTTACTACATAGTCATATTTCGTTAAATCTTCTCCCGACTTCTTACTCTGATGATTCCAAGTCAATATTCCCAGGGAAATAACGATAATTCCGATAATTGATAGAATTAAAATTCTGCTCTTTTTCATGTTGTGAATCAATGAATATTCCTCCTTAATGAATTTACTCAATCACTTCTATTTCATGTGGATAGTGGTTTAAAACCTCACACCCATCCTTTGTAATCAAAACCAAATCTTCAATACGACAACCCAAAATACTTGGATGATAGATGCCAGGCTCAATTGAGAAGGTATTTCCTTCTACAGTTAAATCTGTAAATGCTTGTGATACATCTCCATACTCATGTGTTTCTGTGCCAATGAAATGTCCAAGTCTATGTGTAAAATCTTCTCCAAAGCCACCTTCTGTGATGATGTTTCGAGCTACCGCATCGATATCGCAAAGTCTTACCCCAGGTTTACAATAACGTTCCGCATTTTCATTAGCCTTGCGAACAAGATTATAGATTTCTACTTGTTCTGCAGTTGGATATTTCTTATAGAAGAAGGTTCTTGTCATATCCGAACAATAGCCATTCACCACACAACCAACATCGAAGAGTACTGTATCACCTTCCTGTAATACCGTGTCATCCGGCATATGATGTGGATCAGCCGCATTCTTACCAAAGGCAACAATAGGCTCAAAAGAATATCCGCTTGCACCTAGTCTTTGGTAGATACCTAACATCTGTGACGCAACCTCCACTTCTGTTACACCTTCGTGTATGAGTTTCTTAAACTCTGCCATTGCTAGATCATTGATATGAGACGCAGCCCGCATGAGTTCTTGTTCACGAGCATCTTTAATAGCGCGTGTATGATCAACTGCATAAGATCCAAGTTTAAATTCTGCCGCAATCTTCGCTTCTATCATAGGAATTAGGAATCTAGCAGGCATGATTTTATCTACACCTAGGCTACTATTTTTATCAATAAACTGCGAAATGATATTTGTAATAGTATCTGTATCTTTATAATACTCTACTTTTACGCCAATCTCATCAGAGAAACGGAATAGCTGATTTAAAATCAAAACTGGTTTAATTCCCTTTCCAATCAATAAGCCAAGAAATCTTTCTCCTGGTTCTATTTTCTTTCCACAAAGATACGCAATAGAAATTGGATCTGTAATTAATAAACAATCTGTTGTCATCTTCTCAATGACACGACTTAGTCTTCTTTCATCTAACATAGTATCACCTCTAACTTATCTCTATTTTATCACGTTTTTTAATATTCAAATTTAACGTTCTACGGTTGAAGAGTATTGGAATCAACACTATAATTTTCTTATAACAAGTAATAAAGGAGATTTTCATGAACATTCTTGGTTTATTCAAAAAGGCATTAACTGGCGCATCTGACGAAGATAACATCAAAAATAAAGCTCGTATGCGCGAAATTTTTAATGAAGCTGTCCCAAATGGTGACGATTATCAACTGGTATATTGTCATTCCGAAAATTACCATAGTGCTGTCATTGCGTCAGTTACTCATCATTACAACTTTATCGTGGGATACAAATTGGGCGAAGTGGTTATTATCCATGTTGATCCAACTCTTTCTACATATGACCAACCAGTATTCTTTAATAAAGAAAATGGTTCATCGATACGTACATCTATGGGCTACTGCTTTGCGGAAAGTCCTACGGAATCCTTCCAACTTGAACCAATTACTTATGAACCAGGAATTGGTGAACGCGCAAAGTATTGTGTTTCCGTAACACAATCTACCGAAGAAGTATCCGCATTCCGTAAATTCTTTAAGCAAGGCTTCTAATCTAATCATTGCATATAAAAAAACTCACATCGCTGTGAGTTTTTAAATTACTTATTCAACTGTAACTTTGATACCAGGACCCATAGTTGTGGATACTGTTACACCCTTGAGGTATGTACCCTTAACTGTTACAGGTCTAGCCTTTAAGATACGGTCATATAAAGCCTTGAAGTTTTCAACAAGAGCTTCTTCAGTGAAAGATACCTTACCGAATAATACGTTGATGTTTCCATCCTTGTCTACACGGTATTCAACCTTACCCTTCTTGATTTCATCAATTGCCTTCGCAACATCCATTGTTACTGTACCTGTCTTAGGGTTTGGCATTAATCCCTTAGGACCTAAGAGCTTACCTAACTTACCTAACTGACCCATCATGTCTGGAGTAGCTACGATGATGTCAAAGTCGAACCAGCCACCTTGGATCTGCTGAATCATATCAGCGCCACCAACGAAGTCAGCACCTGCTGCCTTAGCTTCATCTTCCTTAGCACCCTGTGTAATTACTAATACACGCTGTGTCTTACCAGTACCGTGTGGTAATACCATTGCGCCACGAATGTTCTGTTCAGCCTGACGTGGGTCAACGTTTAATACGAAGCTAGCTTCTAATGAAGAATCAAACTTAGTTGTGCTGATCTTCTTAGCTAAAGCAATCGCTTCCTTGTAATCATAAACTTTAGCGCTATCTACTTGTTCTAACGCTGCTCTGTACTTCTTTCCTGCCATTGTTACTTAGCCTCGCCTTCTACTACGATACCCATGTTACGTGCTGTACCAGCAATGATGTTCATTGCTGCTTCAACGTCATTAGCGTTGAGGTCAGGCATCTTATACTCAGCGATTTCTCTTAACTGAGCCATTGTAATCTTACCGGCTTTAACTGTCTTTGGTGTTCCAGAAGCCTTGTTAATACCAGCAGCCTTCTTTAATAAGATAGCAGCCGGAGTTGTCTTGATGACGAAGTCGAATGACTTATCTTCGTAAGCTGTAATAATTACAGGAACGATGTCACCGTGACGATCCTTAGTTTTGTCGTTAAATTCTGTACAGAATTTAGGCATGTTGATACCTGCAGATGCTAGAGCTGGTCCTGGTTTAGCTCCACCAGCAGGGAATTGTAGCTTAGCTACTTTTGCAATTTTCTTTGCCATGTGGTTTTCCTCCTTATATTTAGAATCCACATGCAGTGGTCAGCGGACATTGCTATCCTCCCACGCATGAGCGCACTAAAAGTGCTTTTATATAATAGGCTAATATAGGTTTAGCGTCAAGAAAAAAGATGCCAAACAAGCCTAATAACCGCTCATCTAAGCGGTTTTTATTCATTTGTTGTCACAAATTGAGAGTTATATAACTTACTATAGAATCCATTTTGTGCCATCAGTGTATCATGATTGCCCTGTTCAATGATTCTACCAGCATTCATGACAATAATTTGGTCAGCGTTACGAATCGTTGATAAACGATGCGCAACCACAAAACTAGTACGTCCCTTCATAAGATTGTTGAAAGCTGCTTGAATTTCAAGCTCCGTACGTGTATCGATAGAAGACGTTGCTTCATCAAGGATTAACATGTTTGGCTTACTTAATAATACTCTAGTGATACATAGTAACTGTTTCTGTCCTTGGCTTAAGCTATCATCTGTCACAACTGTATCCAATCCTTCTGGCATACGACGGATAAACTCCCAACTATGCGCTTCCTTTGCGGCTTCGATGATCTCCTCATCGCTAGCGTTCTCTACACCAAAGGCGATATTATCACGAATACTTGCGTTCTTTAGCCATGTATCCTGGAGAACCATACCAAAGTTTTTACGAATTGATTTTCGACTTACATCATAGATATTTTGCCCATCAATCAGAATTGCGCCCTGATTTGCGTCATAGAAACGCATCAACAAGTTAATAAATGTTGTCTTACCGCAACCAGTAGGTCCTACAATTGCCGTTGTCGTACCGGCTTTTGCGCTAAAGTTAAAGTTCTCAATCAACTTTTGGTCAGGTAGATATGAGAAGAAGACATTTTGAATATCAATTTCGCCATCCTTTTCAATCAAGTCTAGTTCTGGATCTGCACTTTCAGCCGGAGCCTCTATCAATGTAAATACACGATCTGCACAAGCCATCGCATTCTGTAACTCTGTCACAACAGAACTAATATCATTGAATGGCTTCATATATTGGTTAGCGTAGGACAGTAATACCGTTAATCCACCAACTGTCAAGTTGCCTTTCATAATACTGTAAGAACCAAGTACTGCCACAATCGCATAAATCACATTATTTACAGCACGTGTGGATGGATTTGTAAGTGAACTAATAAATAATGCGTTCTGCGTATATTCTTGTAGTTCCTTATTCATCTTCTCAAAACGTTTCGATGCACGCTTCTCATACCCAAATGCGTTTACAACTTTCTCACTGCCAATCATCTCATTGATTAGTGCCGTCTGTTTTCCACGTGTACTTGTCTGCTTTTGAAATAAACGATACGAACGTGTCGAAATAAATCTTGCCACGAAGAAACTAACTGGCGTTAACACAATCACACAACAGGTAATCAGTACATTCTTTGATAACATAAACACTAACGTTGCGATGATTGTCACTATACCTGTAAATAACTGCGTAAATCCCAACAACAATCCATCTGACAATTGATCCACATCCGCAATAACACTTTGGACGATATCTCCTGTACTGTGTACATCTAGATAAGAAAGTGGAATGTGTTGTATATGTCGCATCGCTTTGGCACGAATCTCTTTTACAGTCTGGTATGTTAAACGATTGTTGATGAGATTCATCACCCAAAGACTGATTGACGCAACCGTAATACAAATTCCAATATGAATTAATACCGAAAGAAGTTGTGAATAATGCACCTCTCCTTGCTTGATGACTGTATCAATTGCAGCACCAAACAAGATTGGTACATACAGCTGTAATATTGCCGCAACAATCGATAATACAATACTAAATACAAGTAATATCTTATACTTTCCAATAAACTTTAAGACTTTCCCTAGGGTTTGGAATGATGTGTTCTTTTTCATGCCATAACCTCCTTTGGTTTTTCTTCTGGAAATTGAGAGTAATAGATTTCCTGATATACCTGACAATTCTCCATTAATTCATCGTGCGTACCTTTTCCAACTAGATTTCCATCATCCAAAACTAATATCTGATTGGCAGCACGTACGGTAGAAGCACGTTGTGAAACGATAAAGACTGTCATTTGGTTTCCTAAATTATGAATTGCGCGACGTAGTTTTAAATCTGTCGCAAAATCTAATGCACTTGCGGAATCATCCATGATTAATATTTCGGGATTCTTTAATAATGCACGTGCAATTGTAAGACGTTGTTTCTGACCACCAGATAGATTACGACCATTCTGTTCAATCATCGCATCTAATCCATTCTTACTTCTTACTACATCTGCAGCCTGTGCAATTTCTAATGCATGCCAGATTTCTTCATCTGTCGCATCCTCTTTGCCCCACTGCATATTCTCTCGAATTGTACCTTCAAATAGAACTGCCTTTTGCGGAATCATTCCCACTTTTGATACAAGTTCTCCTTGTGGATAATCCTTTACATCTACACCATTCACGCATACTTTTCCACTTTGCACATCATAGTAACGCGGTATTAATTGTGCAACGGTTGATTTACCACAACCAGTTCCACCAATGATACCAATTGTTTCACCACGATTCGCCACAAAACTAATATTCGATATCGCATCTGCACCAGCTTGTGGATAAGAGAAGGAAACTTGGTCAAAGACAACTGCTGGAGCACTTTTATCTTCTTTAACAGGTTCCATCTTGTAAACCATCTGACGCTTTACTACAAGCACTGCTTCAATACGTTCTAGACATGCAAGTGATTTATTGATTGTGATAATAAGAGAAGATAGTTTAATTAACTCTACAATAATCAGTGCCATCAAGTTGTATAACGCAACAACATCAGCCTGTGCAATGATACCGCCATCAACACGAATCGCACCTACGTAAATTAATGTAATGATTGCTACATTGATTAAAATATACGTTAGTGGATTCATTAATGCGGATAAGCGACCTACATGTTCGTTATACTTTGTTAAGGTATCATTCTCCTGGTTAAACTGTTGAACCTCAGCCTCTTCCTTGCGGAATGCACGAATGACTCTGACGCCTAGTAAGTTTTCCCGCAACGTTCCAAGTAATTTATCCAAGGCACTCTGCACCTTTTTATACAGTGGAATGCTAAGCCACATAATTGTAAATATAACAACCGCAAGAACTGGTATTGTTACCACAAAGATAAGTGCAGTTTTTACATCAATTGTAAATGCAACAATCATCGCACCAAACACAATAAACGGACTTCTTAGCAATAGTCGTAAAGCTAGATTCAGACCTGTCTGTACCTGTAATACATCACTTGTCATACGCGTGATTAAAGTATCTGTACCAAGTTGGTCTAACTCTGCATACGTTAAATCCTGAATGTTATCAAATAACTCTTGTCTTAAGTCCGTCGCATAGCCAGTACTAGCTTTAGCCGCATACCACTGCGCCGTAAAGGAGAATGTCATACCTAATACCGCAAGCAATAATAAGAGTCCAAACATCTTTAAAACATAACTCATATCATTTTGCCCAATTCCATTTTTAATAATTTGAGCAACAACTAGCGGTACTGTCAAATCCATTAACGCCTCTAATAGTTTAAATAAAGGCGCAAGAATACTTTCTTTCTGGTATTTTTTTAAAAACTTTAAACTAATCTTCTGTTTCTTCATTACATGTCCTCCAAATAAATAAGAGTGTAGTTTCCTACACTCTTATTTCGCACCTTTATATTCAGCTTGTCCCATACCAATCACGATATTTCCGATTGGATTAGCGAAAATCAATAATGTTGTAATTCCGCCACTTAAGTTGAATGCCTTTGATTGCTTGCCGGATCTCTTGATATGAATGACGATAGACACAATCATCATCACAAGACCAATCCATCCAATAATCTGTATACCTGTATTAGCAGCAGCCAAGAACAATGCTAGCCCACCAATTGCACATACAAACCAGATAATTCCAGCAACCTTAGATTTCCAAACTAATTTGAACATCACTAGTTCACGTACCA
>ERZ772779.257-NODE-257-length-26461-cov-13.423199_pt1 | contig 26461 bp, 19 predicted proteins | sample MGYA00511360_ERZ772779 | MGnify/ENA primary metagenome ERZ772779 (study PRJEB29015, sample SAMEA2738112) | human oral metagenome | biome: human oral; feature: human-associated habitat; material: saliva | place: China | collected 2231 ...
ACGACTTCGACCGTCCTACCCGTGAGTTCTCTGGTGGATGGCGTATGCGTATTGAATTGGCGAAGATTCTTCTCCGTCGTCCAGACGTACTCCTACTGGATGAGCCAACGAACCACCTTGATATTGAGTCTATCCAATGGCTGGAACAATTCCTTGCACAGAGTGCTAAGGCGGTTGTCCTTGTGAGTCATGACCGAGCATTTGTCAATAATGTTACGAATCGCACATTGGAGATAACCTGTGGGCATGTGGAAGACTATCGTGTGAAGTATGACGAATATCTCGTGCTTAGAAAAGAGCGTCGTGAACAACAGCTTCGTGCGTATGAGAACCAACAGAAGGAGATTGCCGATACAAAGGCGTTTATTGAGCGTTTCCGTTATCAAGCCACCAAAGCCGTACAGGTTCAACAACGCATTCGTCAGTTGGAGAAGATTGTGCCAATAGAAGTGGACGAGGTGGATAATTCAGCTATGCGTCTGAAGTTTCCTCCTTGTCTGAGAAGTGGAGATTATCCAATCATTGCTGAGGGCTTAGGGAAGACTTATCCCAATAGATTGCATAGTGATGGACCAGGTCAGACGGTGTTTGAGGGGGTCGACCTGATTATCAAACGAGGAGAGAAAGTGGCTTTCGTCGGTAAGAATGGTGAAGGTAAGTCTACTTTTGTGAAGTGTATTATGGGCGAGATTCCTTTTGATGGTACGCTGAAGATAGGTCATAACGTACAAATCGGTTATTTCGCACAGAATCAGGCACAATTATTAGATGAGAACCTTACGATCTATGAAACGATTGATAGGGTCGCCACAGGCGATATGCGTCTGAGGATAAACGACTTGCTCGGTGCCTTTATGTTCGGTGGAGAGACGTCGGAGAAGTATGTCAAAGTACTTTCGGGAGGTGAGCGTTCACGCTTAGCGATGATTAAGCTATTGCTTGAGCCAGTAAACCTCCTTATCCTCGATGAGCCAACGAACCACCTCGATATTGCTTCAAAAGAAGTGTTGAAGGAGGCTATCAAAGCCTTTGACGGTACGGCAATCATCGTGAGTCACGACCGTGAGTTCCTCGATGGACTGGTAACAAAGGTGTATGAGTTCGGTGGCGGTAAGGTCAGAGAGCATTTAGGGGGTATCTATGATTGGCTTAGAAGCCCCCTCCAACTCCCCCAAAGGGGGGAGAGTGCAGAGAACCTCTCACTAACATCATCAAAATCTAATAATAACCAAAATGTTTCTCCCCTCCCTTCGGAGGGGTCGGGGGAGGCTTCTGGTGAGGCTTTGTCCTACGCTGAACGCAAAGAGCAACAGAAGAAGATTCGTAAGGCTCAGCGTGCCGTGGACGAGTCTGAGGCTAAGATAGCGAAGTTGGAAGCACGTAAGAGCGAACTCGATGAACTCCTAATGGCTCCCGAGAATGCCTCTAATATGGAACTCGTGACAGAATATACCAACCTTCAGCGTGAACTCGATGAGGAAAACGAACGATGGCTCATACTGTCGGAAGAGTTGGAGACTTTGAACTTTGAACTTTGAGCTTTGAACTTTGAACTTTGAATATTGAATATTGAATATCTCTTACATCGGTAATCATAATTATGAATTGTGAATTCTGAATTCTGAATTAAACCAAATATTTTTTACTATGCGTATCAAAAAACTATTACCAATGATGCTCCTTGCATCTGCTCCCTTTACCGCTATGGCACAGGGTCAGGCAGGTATCAAGGCAGAGAACCTCGACAAGTCGGTACGTCCGGCTGACGATTTCTTCACGTTTGCCACAGGTGGATGGCAGAAACTCAATCCACTCCCAGGTGCTTTCTCACGCTTCGGATCTTTCGACCAGCTACAGGAGAACAACAACAAGCGTATCAACACAATCCTCACTGATCTGCTAAAGAAGCAGGGTAAGGAAGGCACAACAGAGAGAAAGTTAGGCGACTTCTATAAGCTCGCTATGGACTCAGTGCGCCGTAACAAGGAGGGCGTGAGTCCTGTTAAGCCTCTGCTCAACGAGATGGAGAATGCAAAGACTCTGTCTGACCTTCGTAGCCTTCAGCTGAAGTATGCAAGCTTCGGCTATGGTGTGCCAATGGGCTATTCCTTTGAGGCTGATGAGAAGAATGCGAAGATGAACATCCTCCTTATCTATCAAGACGGACTGAGCCTCGGACAAAAGGAGTACTATCTTGATAATGATAAGGCTACGACAGACATTCGTAATGCCTTCCGCCAGTTCATTGCTAATATGTTCCGCCTCTACGGATTCTCTGATGCTCAGGCTGCGGCTAAGCGTGATGCCGTTATGCGTTATGAGACGATGCTGGCACTGATATCAAAGAGCCGTACGGAATTGCGTGACGTTGAGGCCAACTATAATAAGATGACGCTCGCTGAGTTTAAGGAGAAGTATTCTAATATCCCACTTGAGCAGTTGGCAAACGCTGAAGGGATTAAGAGCGAGTATATCCAAACAATGGTTGTATGTCAGCCAGCCTTCCTTGCAGGTGTTGACAAACTGACATCTACAGAGACTGCTGAGGAACTCCGTGCACGTATGGAATGGAACGCAATCCTTGCTTCAGCTAACTATCTGAGTGATGATGTGCGTGCGGAATACTTCAACTTCTTCAGTAAGACGATGCGTGGTACAAAGGAAGACTATCCTCGTTGGAAGCGTGCCACACAGCAGGTGGAGAAGCAGATGGGTGAGGCGCTCGGACGAATCTACTGTGAGCGTTACTTCCCAGCCACAAGCAAGAAGCGTATGGAAGACCTCATCAAGAATCTTGAGGTGAGTCTTGCTGAGCGTATCAAGGCTCAGGACTGGATGAGTGAGGCTACTAAGAAGGCTGCACTTGAGAAACTCTCTACCTTCTATGTGAAGGTGGGTTACCCTAACAAATGGAAGGACTTGAGCCAGCTTACTATTGACCCTTCAAAGTCATATTATGAAAATGTGCAGACCTGCCAGAAGTTCTGGGCAGAGGATGCTATCAAGGAGAAGGCTGGTAAGCCAGTAGACAAGGATAAGTGGCTGATGACCCCTCAGACGGTGAATGCTTATTATAATCCTACGACGAATGAAATTTGCTTCCCTGCAGGTATCCTCCAGTATCCATTCTTCGACCCAAAGGCTGATGACGCCTTTAACTATGGTGCCATCGGTGTGGTAATTGGTCATGAGATGACACATGGATTCGATGATCAGGGACGCCATTATGACAAGGATGGTAATATGACAGACTGGTGGACTGAAGAGGATGGAAAGAACTTCGAGGCTCGTACGGGTAAGTATGCTGACTTCTTCAGTGCTATCAAGGTATTGCCTGATCTCAATGCAAACGGTAAGCTCACATTGGGTGAGAACCTTGCTGACCACGGTGGTCTTGAGGTGGCTTTCAATGCTTTTGAGAAGACACCAGAGGCAAAGAAGGGTAAGGTCATTATGGGCTTTACTCCAGAACAGCGTTTCTTCATCGCTTATGCAGGCGTATGGGCAAATAATATCACTGAGGCTGAAATCCGCAGTCGTGTGAAGAGCGATCCTCACTCTCTTGGCGAGTGGCGTGTGAATGGTGCTCTGCCTCATATTAATGCGTGGTATAAGGCATTCGGTGTGAAGGAGGGTGATAAACTCTTTATCCCAGAGAATGAGCGTCTGAAGCTTTGGTAAATGATGGGTGTTGGGTGATGAGTGTTGGGTGTTAGGTGTTGAGGGCTTGACTCTTAGCTGATTATTACACCTATCTTCAACATTGCCATACCACTAAATCTATAAAATTAAAGGCTCACGGCTAAGCATTTCTTTCAGATTCGATGCTGATAGAAATGTTTAGAGTGAGTCTTTTGTGTTTGTTTTGATATAGGGTTATCGTGTCGGTTAGGATATATGTGTGCCTTATCCTATTTCTATTCATACTTTTATATAGGTAAGCCTTGTAGAATCTGTTATTAATTACTATCTTTGTAACCTATTTAAAGGAGAGAAAAAGAAGGATCGTATGCTTGTATGACCCTATAAAGATAAAGGAAACAGGATATGCCATTAAGATTGCCCGACGGACTTCCCGCTATTGATATACTGAAGCGTGAGAATATCAACATAGAAGATATGCTTGCTAAAGAGGATGATAAGCGTCCACTCCGCATTGTCATACTCAATCTTATGCCATTCAAGGCTACGACAGAAACTGATTTCATACGTATTCTTTCTAATAGTCCGCTATTGTTGGATATCAACTTTATGAAGCTCAAAAGTCATGCTTCTAAGCATACTCCTGCAGAACACATGGACCGTTTCTATCATACGCTTGAGGAACTTAGCAAGGAGAAGATTGACGGAATGATAGTCACCGGTGCACCTGTTGAGGGAATGGCTTTTGAGGAGGTAGACTATTGGACAGAACTGCAAGGAATATTCAATTGGGCACGTGAGAATGTGCATTCAACGCTTTACATCTGTTGGGCGGCACAGGCAGGACTCTATCATTTCTATGATATTCCAAAATATCCTTTACCTAAGAAGATGTTTGGCATCTTCCCTACGATTCCTTTAAAACCCGAACAGCCTCTCTTCCGTGGCTTTGATGATGTCTTCCGTATGCCTCAGAGCCGTCATACAGAGGTAAGACGTGAGGACATTGAGCGTGTTGACGACCTTGAAGTTATTGCTGAATCGGAGGAGAGTGGAGTGTCTATCGTAAGGTCACGCAGTAGACGTGAGTTCTTTATAACAGGCCATTTAGAGTATGCTCCCGATACACTTGACACAGAGTATCGTCGTGACCTTGGTAAGCGTGACGATGTTGAAGTGCCAAAGTATTATTACCGTGAGGATAATCCAGCGAAAGGTCCGCTTGTCACTTGGCGTTCACACGCTAACCTACTGTTTATGAATTGGGTGAGTTGGGTGTTAGATAGTGAATGATAGGTGATGATGAATGGTTATTTTGCTTAGCATCTATCACTCAAACAAAATGTAATCATCATCACCCAACAATTAACACTCATCACTCACCATCCTATAAACACTTCATCATCACCCAACAATTAACACCCATCACCCAACAATATGCAATCATCAACACCCAACACCCAACACCCATCACTCAACACAATCGAACTCCTTGCCCCAGCCAAGAACCTCGAATGTGGAATGGCAGCTATTGAACACGGAGCTGATGCCGTATATATCGGTGCTTCTCGATTCGGAGCACGTCAGTCTGCAGGCAATAGTGTGGAGGATATTGGTAAGCTATGCGAATATGCTCACCGCTATGGTGCCACGGTTCACGTAACTATCAATACGATTATCTATAACGATGAGTTTGAAGAGACGCTCGCTTTGGTACGTGAATTGGTGGACGTTGGTGTAGATGCCTTCCTCCTGCAGGATATGGGGTTGATGAGTAAGGTAAGGGAGATTGTGCCTGATACGGTAGCCCTCCATGCCAGTACACAATGTGACACACGTACGTGGGAGAAGGCTCAATGGCTGAGTCAGCAGGGTTTTGACCGTGTCGTACTTGCTCGCGAACTGTCTGCTGAAGAGATAAATGACATCCATAAGCATTTGCCAGAGCTTGAGTTGGAAGCCTTCGTACACGGTGCATTGTGCGTAAGTTATAGTGGTGTATGTTATGTTTCACAGTATAGTTTTGGTCGATCAGCCAATCGTGGTGCGTGTGCACAGTTCTGTCGATTGGCGTTTGATTTGAAAGATTCAGACGGAAAGACCATCGAACATCAGCGTCATCTTCTCTCACTGAAGGATATGAGTCAGATAGATAACCTTGAAATACTGATGCGTTCAGGGGCTTGTGCCTTTAAGATTGAGGGAAGACTGAAGGATATCAACTATGTAAAGAATGTCGTTTCGGCTTATAGTAAACGCATTGATGAGATTATCAGTAAGCATCCAGGCGAGTTCCGTCGTGCTTCTTTGGGACGTGTGCGCTATTCGTTTACACCCGATTTGAAGAAGACTTTCAACCGTGGTTATACTAATTACTTCCTCAAGGGAAGACAGGCAGATATCTTCTCACCCGATACCCCTAAGGCATTGGGCGAGTTTGTTGGTCGTGTAAAGGAGATAAGACGAGATAGTTTTAACGTATCAAGTACTGCAAACTTTGCCAATGGTGACGGTCTGTGTTTCCTATCACGTGACACTGACAGTCAGTCAACACGTTTGGAAGGATTCCGTGTGAACCGTGCTGTTGGGAATAGGCTCTATCCTTTTAAGATGCCAAGAGGATTAAAGCCGGGTATGGGACTGTATCGTAATCAGGACCAAGCATTTGATAAGGAGTTGAGTGGTAAGACTGCTGAGCGTAAGATTGCGATTAAGATTTGGTTTGGGACCTCCCCCAACCCCTCCAAAGGTGAGGAGTGCCTAACGGATAGTCGTGGGACAATATGGGCAAAAGCAGAGGTGATAGATGATAGGATTAACCATATCTATCATAAATCGGAATCTAATGAATGTTCACAAGATTCTTCATCCACTTATAATTTTCACCAACGAATATCCAACGAACATCCCGTTAGGCTCTCCCCTTCCCTTGGAGGGGATGGGGGAGGTCTTCAACTTGCCCAAAAGCCTCAACGTGATAACATCATACGTCAGCTCACTAAATTGGGCAATACGGTATATGAATGTTCTGAGGTAGAGATAGTTGACGGGGCTGATAAGTACTTCATCCCAAGCAGTATTCTTGCCGAACTTCGTCGTATGGTGGTAGAGGAACTTGACAAACAGATACTGAATATGCAGCGTGTAACAATTCATCGGAAGTCGGTGGATAAGGTGTCTGACCATAAACCACATATATCGATGGTGAATCCATCCCAATATCAGCAGTTACCTTATCTGTATAACATCTCAAATGATGCTGCCCGCAAGTTCTATGAACAGCAAGGATTAACCAAAGCAGAACCTGCTTTTGAGATTCAATATCCTACAGGTGTTGCTAATGGTTCTGAGCCATCTGGTAAGTCGTTCTCCATCAAGGGAGATAAAGAAGCGGTTTCTCACTTGTTAATGCAGTGCCGTCATTGCATCCGTTATTCACTCGGCTATTGTGTGAAACGTGGTGGACAGAAACCTACTTGGCGTGAACCGCTCTTCCTCGAACTCCCTGATAAGCGTCGTTTCCGCTTAGAATTCGACTGTAAGAACTGTCAGATGAATGTGTGCAACGTTACGTAATTGAAAATCATAACCCATAGTTTATCATCATGATTACGAATAAATGGAATCCCGAGGGAAAAGAACCTGCGCAGACTTCAATAACAAAGAAGACTAACAGCTGTGCTGGGCTACGCTGTGGTATCGTTGGAGGAATCCTCCTCTTACTACTTAGCTTCTTATTTACAGGTTGTTATCATAAGAAGACTCCTTCGTCTTTCCGCTTGCCTGATAGTATTCAAGAGGCACAGATTTCTCGGCGAATAGAAGCAGAAGGAGACTCCATTTTGAAGGATAATGACAGTGATGACATAGAATGGAGTGGCACACGAAGCAAGGTAGACTCCCTGGCTTTTCGCGTAAAACACCATTATTCGCAAGGGTTTAACTTTATTGTAACGGCAGATTCATTGATGCTTCTTCGTCAACAACCAGAAGAGGCTGTAAACAAGATGGAAACAGACTCCTTCGCTGTGAAGAACGGAAAGGAAGTTGTTGTGGCTGATATTCGTATTCTTCCCATTGACAAGCAGGACTCAGTTTGGGTGCAGATTGCAACGGAAGACTATGCCTTTGGCTGGATTCATGAGTCTCGTCTGTTAAAACAAGTTGACCCCGCTGACCCGATTTCCCAGTTTATCTCTACATTCTCGAACATTCACTTACTCATATTCTTGATTGTTATCTCAATCATGGGTGTAGGTTATTTGGCACGCAAGATATTGAAGAAGAACGCACACATCGTACACTTTAATGATATTAGTTCGTTCTATCCCACGCTGTTAGCCGTCATCGTGGCGCTTTCTGCAGCCTTCTATGCAAGCATTCAGCTTTTTGCACCCGAGACATGGCGTGAGTTCTACTTCCACCCCTCTCTTAATCCCTTCTCCCAACCCATATTACTCAATATATTCTTAGTTCTTGTCTGGGCAATGCTCATCATCGGTATTGCTACGATTGACGATGTACGAAGACTATTGAAGTCGGGAGAAGCCCTACTCTATCTTAGCGGTTTAGGTGCAGTATGTGCCGTGAATTACATCGTTTTCTCAGTACTTACTTTATATTATATAGGTTATCCGCTTCTCATCGCCTATATCTATTATGCCTTCCGCATCTATCTACGCAAGAGTAGCGAGACTTATTACTGCGGAAACTGTGGCGTACGCCTTCATAGAAAAGGAAGATGTCCACACTGTGGAGCTGTAAATGAGTAATAAAAAGTACGCGTTAGATAGAACTTTCAACAGACTTTACATCGGAAATAGACCTCCATTAGTTTAGAATTTTATTTACATCTCGATAGCCGTTTTTACCTTATTCTTAGGGTAAAAACGGCTATTTTTATTTCCCACATAAGTAACACGAAATCAGATAGTTACCAAATAGCAAAAAAAGGTGCCTAATTAGACTTCAAAAGGGCGTTAGTAAGACTTCAAAAGGACGTCTTTTAGAATCCTAAAGGGCATCTATTCGAGTCCAATTCATCATGTTTTGATTTTTACATAATGATAAAATCCTGACACATTTATAAGTGGTAGCTGATAGAATAAGCCCTTTCTTCATTCTAATCCAGTCCAACTTATATGGCTGTATCTCAACAGAATATTTGTAATATTCCTAATAAATTAGGATTGTTTATTATATTTTTTATGCTTACCTTTGTCATCATTAACGATTTATAAAAACATTAGAAATAAGATTATATGATTAAGTCTAAACTTAGTATTGCCCTTTTAATGGCGTCATCTTTGCCGATAGGAATGCAAGCTAACAACATTATCGAAGGCGGAGATACTTCTCGCGTCTATGATATTGACGAAGTTGTCGTCATAGACCAACCAAAGGAGGCTTTCCGTCTGCGCCAGCAACCATTGAGCAGCACTTCTTTCAATGGTGATTTGATTCGTAGCCTCAATGTGCAGGATGTTCGTAATCTCTCTGTGTTTGTCCCATCATTCTCTATGCCTGAGTACGGAAGCCGTTACACATCTTCTATATATATGCGCGGTATCGGCTCACGTGTCTACTCACCAGCCGTGGGTATTTATGTAGATGGTATGCCTATCTTAAGCAAGAGTGCGTTTAATTTCCATACATACGATGTTGATCGCGTTGACGTTCTACATGGTCCACAGGGTACACTTTATGGTATGAACACTGAGGGTGGACTGATTCGTCTTTATAGTCGTAATCCTTTCCAGTATCAGGGAACGGATGTAAAACTCTCGATTGGTACGAAACTGCATCGTCAGATTGAGGCAAGTCATTATGAGAAACTGAATGATAAGATGGCATTCTCGGTAGCTGGCTTCTATGGAGGACAAAATGGATTCTTCCGTAATCAGTATGACGGTTCACATGCCGACCTTATCAATGAGTTTGGTGGTAAGGGACGCTTCCTTTGGCGTCCAACAGACAGACTTAACTTTGACTTCATTGCTGATTATCAATATACTCGTCAGAATGGCTTTCCATATGGTCAGGTGGTGACGGAAGACGAACTTTCTTCTGCTACAATCACCTCACCGCTTTATGGATTGAAGGCTGGTACGCAATCGCCTAACCAAAATCGTCAAGGCAATTACCGCCGTAATATCATCAATACAGGGTTAGGTATTAAATATGCAGGAAACGGATTTGACATCAATTCGATGACTTCTTGGCAGTTCCTCCGTGACTATATGCTCATGGATATAGACTATCGTCCGCAGGACTTCATGCACCTTACACAGCGTCAATTAGGGAATACGTTGACAGAGGAACTTTCTATCAAGAGCCGTAATAATAGCAAGTGGCATTGGACCTTCGGTGCTTTTGGTTCTTATCAGTGGTTGAAGACGACGGCTCCTGTTTATTTCGACCAAGACATGAACAGCTACCTGTCTAAGAAGATTACCGACTATGCTTATAACGGTATACTCAATGCGATGGCAAGAGGTATGGCACAGAGATTGATTGCAGGTGGAATGTCAGAGGAACTTGCCAACAAAACGGCACGTGCAAGCACGGCTGCAGCTATTGCTGCGGCAGGTGGTGTTAATATAAATATGACAATGGACCCTGTTCCGGGTATCTTCCGTACGCCAACCCTCAACTTAGGTATTTTCCATGAGAGTAATATTGAGCTTACTGATCGCTTGATGGCAACCTTGGGGTTGCGCTATGATTATTCGCGCGTAAACATTGACTATGAGACATCTGCACGTGTAGCATTGCAGGAAAGTGTGATGGGCATAACCATTAATCCTGTTATCACTTCAGCATTGAAGCATAGTGAGCATGATAGCTTTAAACAGTTCCTTCCAAAACTTGGTTTGACTTATCGTCTTCAGGATGGTAGCAATGTCTATGCGACATGGTCAAAGGGCTATCGTGCAGGCGGTTATAACTTTGAGATGTTCTCTGATGTACTTCAGACTGAGACCTCACAAGCAGCCAATAAGGCACGTGCTGATGTGGATATTGCACATGATGAGGCTTACTATGAGCGCATTGCAAAGACAATCGAATATAAGCCAGAGACAAGCTGGAACTATGAGGTGGGAGCGCATCTCAATCTCCTAAACAACCAACTTCATCTTGACCTCGCTGCTTATTATATGCAGATTCGCAATCAGCAACTCTCTGTAATGGCTGGCAACTATGGTTTCGGACGTGTGATGACAAATGCAGGCCGCAGTCATTCTTGTGGTTTGGAGGCAACACTCCGTGGTATAGCCTTGGACAATAAACTATCATATGGTCTTAGCTATGGCTTTACAAGTGCTCAGTTTGATGAGTATAAGGACTCTATCGCTGGAGTAGGAACAGTTAATTATAAGGATAAGCGTGTTCCTTTCATGCCACAGCATACACTGGGTGCCAATGCTGATTACCGCATAGACGTTGCCCCTGCAGCCTTGCTCGACCCATCAAATCGTTTCCATTTGCGCAGTGTCACGGTGGGACTCAACCTCTCTGCACAGGGTAAGACTTACTGGGATGAGCAGAACTCTATCGGTCAGAACTTCTATGCTGTCTTAGGTGCTCATGCTGATGCAGACTTCGGTCCACTGCATGTCAACCTTTGGGTGCGTAATCTGACAGACACAAAATACAACAGTTTTGCTGTTCAGAGTGCTGCCACTGGCACACGATACACCTTTGCACAGAGGGGTAATCCATTCCAAATGGGTGTAGACTTTAGGGTGCATTTCTAATGAGAAAAAGCCTCCCCCGACCCCTCCGAAAGGAGGGGGGCAAATAGGATAAGGCTTGGTATAGGCTATTAAGATTTCATTCCATGTTTTTGTAAAATCAAATAGAGAGGTTATAGACATAAATTAATAGCTCGTAACCCATTTATATAAAAGTAATTGACCTACAATTAAAGCGCATGAATCTTCGCACTTTAGTTGTAGGTCAAATATTTTTATTAGCAATATAAACCTTTTCAAACGCCAATATCCTTTTCTATAAACATTATATAATAATGTGATTAAGCCTCAACACGACTTGTACTGAGCGTTCGCACCAAGTGTGCTGGGGCTTAGCACCACATGTGCGCAGCGTGTATCCAGCTGAACTCCCCTCCTTTCGGAGGGGTTGGGGGAGGCTCTATATCCTAATCTTCCCCACTAACTTCCTTTGTTTCCCTTCTCCAATGATGGGTGCGTGAGCATCTTCTGGGAAGAAGATGGTGAATTGCCCTGGCTTAACACGGAAGTACTCCTTTGCATCTTGTGTATAAAAGCCGCAATCTCGCTCAGGATTATAGGCAATATCAGGCTCATCTAAGTCAGATAAAGCTGTCCAGCCCATTATCTCATCCTGCAATAAGGGTACTTGAATATCAATATAGTTCTTGTGGAACTCTAATCGTTGCGCTTCTTTACGCTTCAGTTCTACTTCGTCTAAATTGATGAAGAGGTCGTCAGCATCGAGGGTTATGCGTCCTGCTTCTTGTTGGCTGAAATCATGTTGGAGGATATACTCTAACATTTCCTTCACTTTTGGATGTAGGCCGTAGTAACGATGGCATGCGGTCAAATCTGCTATTATCATCTTCTTGGATTTACTAAATGTTATAGAAAACTGCTGCAAACATACGTATTTATTTTCTGAAAACAAAGAATTAGCTTGTAAATAACGTGTATCTAAGAAATGAAAAAGGGGTACACAGAGCGTGTACCCCCTTTTGATAGGATATCTACAGATAGACGTCTTATCTTTGTGTGACGTCGTCTGACAAGTTTTATTGGTTGTAGCAGAGCGCAAGCGAATAAATTTCCGTCTTGCGAACTTATCCCTTACTACTTTACCCAGCCATTCTTAGCATACTTAGGGTTGACTGAGAATTCCCCTGCTCCTACGTCAAGATCTCCACTGTTCGGCACTCGGTATTGCCCCCATGCACATGGTTTAGACCTTTTGGTCTTGTTACTTTTCCATGTTCCTGCATATTGGTTATTACAATAGGAGTCCGAATGACTATCAATATCGTCATAAACGAACTTACCATCATTGGTTTCGTACCAATAGAACAGCAGATAACCAGTGAAGACACCGCTTCCCGTTTGGCTGGTTTCTTCTTCTAAATTATATTTCGCAATACTACACCCACGACGCCTGAACTGACCCTTCATAGAGTCGTCCACACCATACGTGGGATGCGTAAATTCCCTATTCTCAACAATATCAATGGTTCCACGGAAGTTACAACGATTGTTCTTGACAATGGTAATGCCGCTGACATCATATTGATTATCATCTATTCGTTGTACTTTTTGAATGTCTATCGAGAACTTCTGATAGTCCGTTCCAAAATAACCAATGTAAGGAACGCTCTTGTCAGACAATATATTTGAGAAGTCAGTCTCAGCACTTGTATTCTTACTATCACTTACCATAGAAAGAATCCACTTCGGAACATTTGCCTCCGCCTTCTTTTCTTGGCAACTCGTGAAAGGTAATACAATCAAGAGTAGTGCTAAGTAATTAAACAACTTGCTCATAATATTCTGATATAAATATGATTATAGGGAGCGAAGACCTTATCCGAGGAAGTGTACCTGACCGATGAAATAAAGCAGGATGTAACCCAAGATAAGGGAAACAACACCGCTGGTCAGACCCACCTTGAGCATATCGTTCTGCTTCACAAGTCCTGTTGAGTAAGCAATAGCATTCGGTGGCGTAGAGATAGGGAGACACATAGCAGTAGAAGCTGCAATGGCAATACCGATGAGAACAGTGCTTGTACCGCCAATACCACCGAGTTTGTCACCCATACCACGGCATACCACAGCGAGGATAGGTACTAACAGCGCAGCAGTTGCTGTGTTTGAAATGAAGTTAGAAAGGAAATAACAAATCAAACCAGAGATAGCAAGGATAACGATAGGACTCCACTTGCCGAATGGAATACTCTCAATAGCAGCATCTGCCAAGCCTGAACCGTTCATTCCCAAGCCAATAGCAAAACCTCCAGCAACCATCCAGATGACACTCCAGTTAATCTCCTGCATATCCTTTGCAGTGATAACACCAGTGATAGCGAAGATTGCCATTGGAATCATTGAAACGGTGTTAGTGTCAATACCTGTGACATCCTTTGGAATTACCCATAGAAGGATTGTTACAATAAAGGTTATGATAACAACCCACATACGCCATCCACGGTGTACCTCACCATCAATCTTCAGATGAATAGTCTTCTGTGTGAATGGGAAGAAGTAAAGAATAATTCTCCATGACAACAAAAGCAGAACTATCACAAGCGGTGCCATGAAAGCCATCCAGTGCATGAATTCAATATTCATATTAAGACCAGCTGGGTCATTGAGATATTTAAGAGCAATAAGGTTCGGAGGAGTTCCAATCGGTGTTCCCATACCACCGAGGTTGGCTGCAATAGGAATAGACATTGTCAAGGCAATACGTCCCTTACCATTAGCAGGTAGCGCTGCAAAGACTGGAGTAAGGAAAGTAAGCATCAATGCCGCTGTTGCAGTATTTGAGATGAACATTGAGAAGAGTCCTGTAATAAGCAGGAATCCCAAAAGAACATTCTCACTCTTATTACCAAAAGGCTTAATAAGATTACGTGCCAAGAGCGTATCAAGTCCCGACTTCGATGCAGCTATCGCTAAGATAAAGCCTGCAAGGAAGAGCATGATGATAGGGTCAGCAAAGGATGCCATGATTTCCTTTGAGTCAAGTAACTCACCTATCCCGTCGCCTTTGAAGACTCCAAAAGCGTTTTTGGATACGGTGACGCACATGATAGACATAATACTCAGCGACGTTGCCCATGCAGGGATGCACTCTGTTAGCCACGATAAGGTGGCAAACACAAAGATTGCGATAATGCGTTGCTGTACTACGGTCAACCCATCAATGCCAAAACTGCTTGTGGGAAGGTTCCAAATAATGGCTGTAACCACGATGATGGCTAAAAGTTCCCAGACTTTCTTCATCTCAATGTGGCTACTAAGTTCATTAGACTTTTCTTCTGCCATGGTTTTAGTTGTTTAGTTTAATAGATTTAGATTGTTTAATAAATTTGTGGGCTAAAGTATAAAAAATATTCTTATCAAGCAAAAGAATCTTTCTTTTTTTGTATTTTTGCATGATAAATCTTTGTTTATGCGGCAATTATTAGTATTTACTCTCTCCGTTTTATTGTTTTTATCGTGTGGTAATCATCAAAAGCAAGTGGCTGATAAAAGCGAGAAAGGAGAGAAAACAGAACTACAGTATGCTCGAAATATTACAATCGAACGTACGAAAGATTATGTGATTGTACGTTTGTTGAATCCTTGGAAAGCGGGAACCGTTCTACATACTTACTACCTTGTTGAACGCGGAAAGGATATAAATGTTCCTGACGACGGAACAAAAGTGGTCATTCCCCTTCGCAAGAGTGTTATCTTCACGACAGCCCATGCAAACCTTGTTGAGATGCTTCATGCACAGAAAGCGATTGCTGGTGTTGCCGATTTGAAGTATATGATTATCCCAGATATTCAGAAACGCGCAAGAATAAAGGGCGGCATTGTAGACTGTGGTGATGCAATGAAGCCTGATGTAGAGCGAATTATAGATCTAAACGCAGATGCAATACTACTTTCTCCCTTTGAAAACAATGGTGGTTATGGTCGTTTAGAACAGATAGGAGTACCCATCATTGAATGCGCCGACTACATGGAGCGTTCTGCTTTAGGGCGTGCTGAATGGATGAAGTTTTATGGTATTCTCTTTGGGCGGGAGCATGAAGCCGACTCTTTATTTGCTGTTGTTAAACAAAACTATAAGTCTTTAAGCCAAAAGGCAAGTCAAAGTAAGGTTACTCGTAGCGTCTTACCTGACAGAAAAGTAGGTGCTGTATGGTATCTACCGGGTGGCGAGAGCAGTGTGGGTTTACTATATAAAGATGCACATGGACGCTATGCTTATTCAAATGATAAGCATAGTGGAAGTCTTGCAATGCCTTTTGAAACGATCTTGGATAAGTTCGCACAAAGTGATTTTTGGATATTAAGTTATAATGGTAATTTCAATCGCCGAGTTTTATTGTCAGAATATCAAGGTTACGCAAAGCTAAAACCTTATCAGACAAAGGAAATATATGGCTGTAAGGTAGATAGTAAACCCTACTTTGAGGAGGTCAGTTGGCGTCCCGATTGGTTACTCTCAGACTTGATTCAACTTTTCCATCCCGACTTGAAGATTGCCCCACTGCGTTACTATCAGAAGTTAGAAGATTGATAGAACCGAAACGATAAGATAATGAAACGGAATATTCTTCTTTTTATATGCTTAGCAACAAGTATCCTACTTCTATTTGGACTGAACCTTACAACTGGTTCTGTTCAGATACCCTTTGCTGATATATTAGATATTCTGTGTGGTCGTTTCATAGGAAAAGAAAGCTGGGAATATATTATTTTAGAGAACCGACTCCCTCAAACACTCACTGCCATACTCTGTGGAGCATCGTTGTCAGTTTGTGGTTTAATGCTTCAAACAGCCTTTCGCAATCCTTTAGCAGGTCCAGATGTATTTGGAATCAGTTCTGGTGCAGGCTTAGGTGTTGCCTTGGTAATGCTATTGTTGGGTGGGACTGTCTCTACTTCTATCTTTACTGTTTCAGGCTTTCTTGCCATTCTTACCGCAGCTTTCGCTGGAGCAATCGCTGTAACAGCACTCATCTTGTTCCTTTCCACTTTAGTACGCAACAGTGTTTTATTACTGATAGTGGGTATCATGGTGGGATATGTTTCTTCTTCCGCTGTTTCTCTTTTGAATTTCTTTGCATCGGAAGAAGGCGTGAAAAGCTATATGGTATGGGGAATGGGTAATTTTGGAGCTGTATCAATGAATCATATCCCTCTTTTTTCTATTCTCTGTTTAATAGGTATTATAGCTTCCTTTTTATTGGTAAAGCCACTGAACATCCTACTCTTAGGACTACAATATGCAGAGAGTTTAGGGATTAGCACACGCCAGATTCGCAATATACTATTAGTAGTCGTAGGTCTGCTAACAGCCATCACAACCGCTTTCTGTGGTCCTATTTCATTTATCGGGTTAGCTATTCCACATATAGCCCGCCTCTTATTCCGTACTGAGAATCATCAGATACTCCTTCCAGGAACAGTGTTGAGCGGTGCTGTAATCGCTCTACTTTGCAACTTTATTTGTTATCTTCCTGGCGAGTCAGGTATAATCCCACTTAATGCTGTCACCCCACTCATCGGCGCCCCCGTAATCATTTACGTGATTATTCAGCGTAGGTAATTGTCAACCTATCAGATATTAGTAAAAAGTTATTATTACTTTTCCTTTGTATTAATTCCATTATCATATTTGTTGCTTTCAACTATTTTTCTTAACTTTGCACACAAATTAACCCAAAAACCAAAACTACGGCGATATATGATGTGGAATAATAGCCACGATTATATCATAATCAGAGGTGCATTTAAGCATTTAAGCATATAAGATTGGTAACTCGTAGTAGGATAATAGTAGAAAATTAAGCCATTCAAATTAGATGAACAAGAAGGAAAAATCAGAACGTAGTCTGTACGTTAAGCCAGAATGTAATTTGTTGAATACAAATATAGAATCAATTTTGCAAAGCGCCAGTGGTAATGCAGGTGGTATTAACTCTGGTGAAGGTGCTGGCGATGCAAAACAATCACTTTTCTGGGAAGATGAAGATGTAGTGAGTGTAAGTAATAATTGGAGTGAATAAGTTATTTACATATAAGATTAACCACACTTAACGAGTAAGAAATAAATAGAGATATGAAGATTAAAACTATACGTTTGATGTTGTCATGGGTAGGTTGTGCATTGACAGGTGCTGCGTTAATTACCAGTTGCTCAAATGAAGATATATTGCAAGGCTCACAGGAAACACGTAGCAATGTTGAGGATTCTATAACATTCAGTGGTATTTCTCAAGAGAGTGCTGCAACTCGTACAATTATTTACGACCACACGAAGGGGGGTGGTGCTTCTGTTATCTGGAAAGAAACTGATAACATTCTCGTGAAAGATAATTCTGGACAGTGGCGCCAGAGTGCTACAGCTACTTTCCCTATCGCATCAAAGAAGTCGAATGCATTATTTAAACTTGCTGGTAGATATACCAGAACGACCCATGATGTAGTTTATACGAACAAGGCTTTGAAAGGCTCACAGCCACAAGTGGAGATTAAAAACAAACAAACACAGTCTGCTCCAAACAACTTCGACCACGCTGGTGAGTCGGGTGACTGTGGTATTGCAACCGCTACAAAGATGGGTAATGATTATAAATTTACCCTTGAACATAAGGCTTCTTACATCTGTCTTATCCCTCGTTCAAGTAATGCTTATGTGAATCGTAGTAAGATTATAAAGATTGAAATATCATCAGAGGATAACATTGCTGGTGTTTACAATATTGCAACAGACGGTACACTCTCACTTGCTTCTGGCGGTTCAAAGACCATCACACTTACAACTGGAAGTGGTTTTGATATTGACAATACTGCTGCTGACATGAGTAAGAACGCGTCTTACGCCGTAATTGCTCCAGGAACACACAACCTTCGTATTCGTTATTGGCTCCGTAACACAACAGATAATCCTAAAGGTTCTATTGATGGTACTGTAACCAAGTATGTTACACTTACTTTTGTTCCGGGTTCAATACATGACATTACTGCAAATCTTAATATCAACGACTTTGGCGGTACAAACTATTATCTCTGGGATGCAAAGAAGAACTTCTGGGATGGACATGAATGGAACAGTGCTGACCCATGGCAGCCAACGAAATTCCTGACTACAAGTAGTCAAAATTATCCACTACCTGGAAGCGATAGTTATAATCGTCCTCGTACAGCAACAGGACGTTTTGATGCTACAACCGCTCATTTTGCAGCTCTCCCTAATGCCAATGAGATGGCATGGTATGTGCTGAAGGGTGATCCGCATTATGATGCTGATGAGCTTTGGTCAACAATGGGCTATCTCTATAAGGGTGGTATGTGGTTTAAGAAGAAAGCAAATATTGCAGGATTCATTGACAGTCATCATCCAGATAACGCTTCGACTGATTTGCGTGACACCTATACGAGAGTTGCAAAAGCGGCTTCACAGCAACTCCCTGTTATCACAGAGATGAACCAATATTTCTACCTTCCTTTCTTAGGCTATTATAGCACTGGTAATAATAACTATAAGTTCCAATCTGCTGGTGTCACAGGTTATTACTGGACATCAAGTGCTGTATCTTCAAATCAAACGGGTAGCTATGCCCTAACAATTAATAAGGGTCTTGCTGCTTTACAAGACAATTCTCCTTCTAATGGTATGATTATTCAGCCATTCGAGTAAGCTTTATAATTGAAAATATAGAAAGAGTTAAGCCAACAACCTTTATGTCGTACAACTTAAGCTACGATATTAGAGGTTATTGGCTTAACTCTTTTTTGAATGATATGGTTATCTTCAAATTACTTTAGTTCTCTCGAAACATCAATAATAAACTAATGCTATTATATAATAAGACATACAGGACAACGCTAAGTTTGCAACAAGAAACGTAAGTTGCTCTGTTTGACATTTCTAAGCTCTTAAACGCAAGTGACAAAGCTTATCACCCTCTAACTTTTGAAGACGCCTTTTGTCCTAATTTTTCACATTTTGAGTTTATAAAGACCACCAAACAGCTTACAAACAACGCCCTTTTGACTTGCAAAAGATGCCCTTTAAGCCCCTTAGTAACGCCCTTTTGAGCCCTTACAAAGCACCTATTGAAACCCATCTTTACAACTATTTGATAACAAATAACTTACGCAGACTCTTAAACAACTCGTTTTTTCACCCATCCCCCACGCTTACTTTGCATATTTTGTCAATATATTTTGATGAGTGGTGGATGGTGAGTAGTGGGTGTTAAGTGGTGGGTGTTAATGGTTTCTATAAAGTTCATTGTAAATCCACACATCATCATCACCCAACATTCAATCCCTCATATCATCAACACTCAACATTCATCACCCATCACCCAACATCCAACACCCTTCCCCCAACATTCAACATTCAATCCCACACATCATCAACACCCAACACCCATCACCCATCACCCAATACCCATCACCCATCATTTCCCACCCCATTAATTTCATAATCTCGTTTTTTTTATGTAAGTTTGCGGTAAAATAGGTAAGGGGTGAGAGGTGTTAGGTGATAGGTGTTGATGATTACTATAATCTACACATCATCAACATCCAACACCCATCACCCATCACCCACCAATATTATGAACATGAAACAGAATCTTAAAAATGTTGTGCTTGCCGCAGGACTTGCCTGCACAGCACTTACAGGTCAGGCACAGAAGGCAAGACCTAAGACCACACAAACGGTCAGCAATTCGCTTATGAAACAGAGTACGCTACCTTTCAACGCCCCTGATTTCAGCCGTATCAAGGGTGAAGACTATCTCCCTGCTATCAAAGCAGCTATCGCTGAGCAGAGAGCTGAGATAAAGAAGATTACGGACAATAAACAGAAACCTACCTTCGCTAATACTATCTTGGCTTACGAGCGGAGCGGAAAAGACTTGGAACGTATCTCAAACATCTTCTATGCGCTGGTATCTGCTGACAAGACACCTGAGATTGAGAAGGCACAGGGAAGTATCGTACCACTGATGACGGAGTTTGAGAATGAAATAAAGTTCAACCAGAAGTTCTTCCAGCGCATCAAGTATGTCTATGACCATGAGTACAAGACGCTCAAGGGCGAGGATAAAAAGCTGTTAGAGGTGGTTTACAAGGACTTCACCCACGCTGGTGCCTTGCTTCCAAAAGAGAAGATGGCACGTATGCAGGAAATCAACAAGGAGTTGGCAAAGCTTCAGCAGGAGTTTGGCGATATGCTTCCTAAGGCTGCCAATGAGGCTACAGTATGGGTCAGCGACGTGAAGGAATTAGCAGGACTCAGCGAGACGGATATTGCTCAGTGCAAGAAAGATGCTGAGGGCCGTGGAGGTAAGGCACCTTACTGCATAGTGATTACGAATACCACTCAGCAGCCTATCCTTGCAAGTCTTGAAAACCGTGGCTTACGTGAGCGTGTCTACAACGCTTCTATTCATCGTACAGACGGCACAGGTGCTTATAACACCTTCCCTGTCATCGTGAAGATAGCTCGCTTGCGTGCGGAGAAGGCTCAGCTAATGGGTTACAAGAACTATGCTTCTTACTCGCTTTCAAAGACGATGGCGAAGAATACGGATAACGTCTATGCCTTCTTGCGTCAGATGATTGAGGCTTACAAACCTAAGTCGGAGGCTCAGACAAAGGCTATCGAGGAGTATGCTCAGAAGACGGAGGGTGCTGACTTCCGCCTCCAGCCCTACGACCGCTTCTATTATTCGGCTAAGATGAAGAAGGATCAGTATAGTTTCTCAGATGATGACGTGAAGCCTTACTTCAATCTTGATTCCGTACTCGTGAACGGTATCTTCTATGCGGCTCATCGTGTCTACGGACTTAGCTTCCGCGAGCGTAAGGATATCCCTACTTATCACAAGGATATGAAGGTGTTTGACGTGATAGATGCTGACGGTAAGCAGTTGGCACTCTTCTATTGCGATTACTTCCGCCGTCCTACAAAGCGTGGTGGTGCGTGGATGAGTGCCTTCCTCAAGCAGAGCTCAGATAGGAATCAAAAACCATTAATATATAATGTATGTAACTTTGCGAAAGCACCTGAGGGTCAACCAACACTCCTTACTTGGGATGAGACTCAGACGATGTTCCACGAGTTCGGACACGCCCTGCACGGTATGCTTTCCAACTGTAAGTATAACACGTTGAGTGGTACTGCCGTATCACGTGACTTCGTGGAGATGCCTTCACAGTTTAATGAGTCGTTCGCAAGCATACCAGAGGTGTTCAACCACTATGCACGCCATTACAAGACCAACGAACCGATGCCAGATGCCCTGCGTGAGAAGATGTTGGGTTCGCTTAACTTCCTTTCGGCTTACGCATTAGGCGAGAACCTTGCTGCTACCTCTGTGGATTTAGCTTGGCATTGCCTCTCACCTTCTGAGGTTCCGACGGCCGAGGAGGCACCAGCCTTTGAGAAGAAGGTGTTGGCGGATATGGGTCTGTTGAACAATCAGATTCCTCCACGCTACTCTACTTCTTACTTCAACCACATTTGGGGTGGTGGATATGCAGCTGGTTATTACAGCTATTTGTGGAGTGAGGTATTAGCCGCAAACATTGCTGATTACTTCGAGGCTCACGGTGCACTGACACGTAAGGTGGGTGATGACTTCCGTCAGAAGATTCTCTCACGTGGAAACACCCGCGACCTTATGCAGATCTTCTCTGACTTCACTGGCCTCAAAGCTCCTGATACAAAGGGATTGCTGAAGGCAAGGGGAATGTAAGAAAAGCCCCCTCCGACTCCCCCGAAGGGGGGAGAGACAAGTTTGCAAGTTCTTTGCTGAGGTGTTGGGGAAGGGTTGAATATTCAGCCTTTTGTGTGCGTATAGGCACTCCTCCCCTTTCGGGGAGGTTGGGTGGGGCTTCTTCCCCTCCCCCTCACCCCTCCCCCGAAGGGAGGGGAGTGATTACCGTCACTTGCCTAAAAGCAAACAGCAATTTAAAAATAATACTTCTCCAATTAATAGCAAACCACAATGAGCAGAACATACTACTCCCCTCCCTTTGGGGGAGGGGTCGGGGGAGGGGCCAGTTGGGTCCGCTTCTTCTTTTTCTTTCTTCTCTCTCTTCTAACCCTTAACTTTGGGGTAAAAGGCTATTGGAAAATAAAATCCTATTCATTCCAAAGCCATTTCAAAGATGTATGGGAAATCTGTCACGAAAAGGGATATAACGAAGACTATTGCATCCTCGTAGACTTCGCACGCCCATCGGGTGAGGACCGAATGGCTATCATCGACCTGAAGACATTGACCATACTTGACACTGGTCCCTGCGCACACGGCAAAGGAAAGGGTAACAGTGCGTGGAAACCTGTTTTCTCAAATAAGGAGGGGAGCAGATGTTCAAGTCTCGGAGCTTTCAAGATTGCAGAGAAAGGCTATTCCACTACTGTCGGACTGCGTTTTGCGCTTGATGGTCTTGATGATTCGAACAACAATGCACGCCGAAGAAACATCCTCATCCATAGTTCCCGATACGTGGGCATTATGCACCATCTCACCTCCTATCTTCCTCTCTCTGATGCTTCGTGGGGATGCTTCACGACAAGCCCAGCTATGCTAAGGAAAATCGAAGCCATCTGCGACAAGAGTAAGAAGCCCATCCTACTTTATGCATATAAATAATCTTGATGAACAAAAGATTCTTATGGAACTGAATCTGAAAAGAGCCCTGACTTGTATAATCCTGACTGTGCTCACCACTCTCAGCACACATGCCCAGACCTTATGTGTAATTGACGGCATTCCTCTACCCGACTCCCTCCTGCACGTTACCATTGACGAGATGCGGTCGGATTCGGCTAAACAGATTGTATCACATAGACTGGGACTTATTGCGCCCTACGCCATCGAAACCATTCAGACTTTTTCGACAGATGAACAAATAAAGCAAGGGAAGAACATCACATTCTGTAAATCACCCAAAGATATCATCATCATACAAACCAACTCGCTTGCAGAACTACAATGGGTAATAAACGGTAAACTAAGGAAACCACGAAAGAAGTTGACTATCATTGATTACAAACTCTCACCCCAACGTATAACGGAGGCTTTGCCAAGGGGTATTAAGCCCACGGACATCCTCTCTGCCGACATCCTTACTTATATAAACGATCCACGACAAGAAAAACATCCGACAATCGTGATTAAGACAAGACACACTGCCCCTTCCAAAAACAAAAGGCACTGATTCTTCCAAGAAAACAAAGGGCACTGACCGAAAAAGCAATGGAAGGGAAGTAGTCAGATTCCACAAAGATAAGACATAAAACAGTATCTGAAAGATGATTAGACAAACACCATACAGCAAGGAAAACGAACAAAAGAATAATAGCGAACACTCAGCAAATAGGCCTCTCCCCCCTTCGGGGGAGCCGGAGGGGGCTTCTGGTGCTTCCTTCATCTCTCACTCGCTTTCCCTTCCCCTCCAAAGCGTATCGGCAGTTCTCACCTTACTAAACGAGGGCTGTACGATTCCCTTCATCTCCCGCTATCGTAAGGAGCGGACAGGGGGGCTTGATGAGGTGCAGATAACTGATATCAGCGAACTTTATGACCGTTTGAAGGAACTCGGAAAACGTAAGGAGACCATACTCAAAACAATCCGCGAGCAAGAGAAACTCACAACGGAATTAGAAGCAAGAATCCGAGCTTGTATGGATTCCACAGAGTTGGAAGATATCTACCTACCATATAAACCCAAACGCCGTACACGCGCGCAGATTGCACGTGAACAGGGATTGGAGCCGTTAGCGTTGGCGATAATGGAGGAAGCCCAAAAACCTACAGCCCCACCCGACCTCCCCGAAGGGGGAGGAGACAAACTTGCAAGTATTCTGCAGAAATATCAAGGAAGAGCCAAAGAATCCTTATCCTCTCGTGTGCGCATAGGCACTCCTCCCCTTTCGGGGAGGTCGGGTGGGGCTTTAGACATCATTGCCGAGATTGTCTCCGAGAACCAGCAGGCACGCAATACCGTCCGCACGGCTTACCAGCGTGGAGCTGTCATCACATCGAAGGTCATCAAGAAGATGAAGGATACCGACGAGGCGCAGAAGTTCGCTGATTACTTCGATTTCTCCGAACCTCTCCGCCGATGCAATAGCCACCGACTGCTTGCTATGCGCCGTGGTGAGGCACAGGGCGTGCTACGTGTAAGCATCACGATTGACAGTGAAGAATGTATCTCACGCCTCACCCGCCAATTCGTGCGTGGACACGGAGTGTGCCAAACCCTCGTCACCCAAGCCGTTGAAGACTCCTTCAAACGTCTTATCAATCCGAGCATTGAAAACGAATTTGCCGCCTTGAGCAAGGAGCGTGCCGATGAAGAGGCTATCAAGGTCTTTACCGAGAACCTTCGCCAGCTTCTCCTCTCTCCCCCACTCGGTCAGAAGCGTGTCCTCGCCCTCGACCCCGGTTTTGCCAATGGATGTAAGATTGCTTGCCTTGACGAACAAGGTAACCTCCTTCATCACGAGATTATCTATCCGCATCCCCCTCGCAATCAGGTAAGACAAGCCACCGAAGCCCTGCAGAGGATGATAAGCACATATAAGATTGAGGCCATTGCCATTGGTAATGGTACGGCAAGTAGGGAGAGTAAGGAGTTTGTGGAGAACAGCCTCACCCCCCAACCCCCTCTCCGAAAGGAGAGGGGGAGTGAAGCCCCACCCAACCTCCCCGAAAGGGGAGGAGTGCCTATACGCACACAAAAGGCTGAATATTCAACCCTTCCCCAACACCTCAGCAAAGAACTTGCAAACTTGTCTCTCCCCCCTTCGGGGGAGTCGGAGGGGGCTGCTATCTTCCTTGTCTCCGAGGACGGCGCATCTATCTACTCCGCCTCACCCGTGGCTCGCGAGGAGTTTCCCGATGAAGACGTCACCACACGTGGGGCCATATCTATCGGTAGACGATTGATGGACCCACTCGCTGAACTCGTGAAGATTGACCCGAAGAGTATCGGTGTCGGACAATACCAACACGATGTCGACCAATCGAAGCTCAAGCACTCCCTCGACCAGACAGTGATGAGTTGTGTTAATCAGGTGGGCGTCAACCTCAACACGGCTTCCCGTCACTTGCTTACATACGTCAGCGGACTCGGTCCTGCCCTTGCCCGCAATATCATTGATTACCGACGTGAGCACGGTCCTTTCACCTCACGTGCCCAGCTCAAGAAGGTGAAGCGTCTGGGTGATACAGCCTTCCAGCAGTGCGCAGGCTTCCTCCGTATTCCCGATGCCAAAAACCCACTCGATAACTCTGCCGTTCACCCCGAGAGCTATCACATCGTTGAGCAAATGGCGAAGGACTTGAAATGTACGATAAAGGATCTCATTGGCAATAAGAAACTCTTGGCAGAAATTGATGTCAAGAGATACCTCACCTCCCAGCCCCCTCTCCGAAGGGGTTGGGGGAGAGAAGCCTCCCCCAACCCCTCCGAAAGGAGGGGAGTACCTATGCGCACACGAGAGGATAAGGGCGCTTTAAACCTTCCCCAACACCTCAGCGAAGTATCTGCAAGTTTGTCTCCTCCCCTTTCGGGGAGGTCGGGTGGGGCTTTAGGGGCCACCCTCCACGACATCCTCACCGAACTTGAGAAGCCTGGGCGCGATCCACGTGGAGAGGTGGAAGTATTCGAATTTGACAAGAATGTCCACACCCTCGCCGACCCCATCGTAGGAATGGAACTCCCTGGCATCGTGACGAATATCACCAACTTCGGAGCCTTCGTCGACATCGGTGTCCATCAAGACGGCCTTGTCCACATCTCCCAGCTCTCCGACCGCTTCGTCACCGACCCCACACAAGTCATCCGCCTTCATCAGCACATCCGCGTCCGTGTCGTCGAAGTAGATATGCGTCGCAAACGTATCGCATTGAGTATGAAGAATATCAAACAATAAAAATATATGAATCAGACAAAGAAAATCCTTGCCTACTTAGGTTGTATTGCGTTTACCGCCTTGGGCGTATGGCTCCTTACCATAGAAAACCCCACCACAACTTATCCACTATGGACAA
>ERZ772779.259-NODE-259-length-26370-cov-3.714497_pt1 | contig 26370 bp, 19 predicted proteins | sample MGYA00511360_ERZ772779 | MGnify/ENA primary metagenome ERZ772779 (study PRJEB29015, sample SAMEA2738112) | human oral metagenome | biome: human oral; feature: human-associated habitat; material: saliva | place: China | collected 2231 ...
ACCGAACTCGACGGCGGTTTCCACCGAGAAGTCCTCGTTGAGGTCATAACGGGCGATCTCTTCTTCGTTGGTACTGTTGTAAATGCGAATGTAGGCGTTGCTCACCTGTCCGAAGTTCTGGCGACGTTCCTCTGCCTTGTAGATCGTTGCGGTGAACAGGATTTCTTGAACGCGCGGATCGACCTTGGCGAGATCGACCATCAGCGTTTCGTCGTCGCCCTCCTCGCTGTTTCGGCCCGTCTGGTCGTCGCCGGTGGATTGCACGGCGCCGTCGGGCGAAAGCTGGTTGTTGTAGAATACGAAAAACTCGTCAGTGATGAGGCGGCCGTTGTGGCCGAGCATGAAAGCCGAGGCATCGAGATCGTATTCATGGCCGGCCCCTTCGTTGGGGTCCCAGCCGAGGCCGACGCAAACGTTGGTCAGGCTGTGCGAAAAGCTGACATTGTCGCCTTTTGAGAGATTGATTGCCATAATATCGTGTTGGTTTGAAGTTACGTGTATGGTGTGGGAGAGCCACGCTCGCTAACGGGATCACGAGCCGGGGCGATCGATGTTCGCCACCGTCGTGGGGGCAGCTCGATGATGCAAAGGAGCGGTTTTTCGGCCTATTTCGATTGGAAATTGCAAGATTGCGCTACGTTCGGTGCGCGAGGTGATCGACAAGGTGCAATCTTACAACGCCAAGATGCGGCGCCACTCTTCCACTTCGCTCAACTGACGGATGGAATTGCTGCCGGCATCATAGCAACAAATCAATTCGGGCGAAATGCTCACGGCGTAATTGCCATAGATGTTGCGCTCGGCCACGTAGTTCCCGGCGTGGTGCAAAATGCCGTTCAAGTTAATGAGCTGGCGCCGGAGGAGACTCATCATCGGCGAGCGCGAATCGGAATTCAAAAGAGAAGGAGCCCGGTTTGCATCTCCGCCGAAGAGGCGATAGATGATGGCATATTTTTCTTGTATGCGCTGCATGCGCTGTGCATGACGCTGTTGCAGTTTGGCGCCGGCGGGTTTGTTGAGATTCACCCCGCCGCTTTGGCTCTCCAACAGCAGGAGGGCGTAGAGTGCCTTCTCGCGACGGTGCACTTTGTCCAATTCGACATCGGCATCGGGGAAATAAATTCTTTCGCGACCCGGGTCGATCACCACCCTACTCCGGATACCTTTGCGCAACATCAGGATGTCGAAAATCTGTTTGTGCAGACCGCGCACAATGAAACGGCCGCTCTCTTCGCGCAGGTAGCGAATGTGGGCGTTTTGGTGATATTGCCCGAAAAGATCGATCATTTCGCGCACGCTCTCCAAAGCGTCGTCGCCGATCTCGAGCAACATGAAGTTGCTCACCGGCTCATTGCCTACGAGCGACTCGTTGATTTTGAACAGCAACGACGGGCCGACGTCCACCAATCCCTTGAAATCGAGCGCCGTGGCCAGCTGCTCACGACAAAAACGTGCCGTCGACAAATCGCGCAACTGAAGGATGAGGGTGCGCAAGCGCTCTTCGTTGACCTGAGGATAGAGAAAATGACCCAATTTCAGCAATTCGCCGTCGCTCATGTCGCGATAGTTGCTCGCGATTTGGGGGAGATAAACGAAATCGAAACCTGCCAAGCGAAGTTCGGTGCTGATTTCACGAAACTGCTCGCTGATCGACGCGTTGACCTCCTCATCGTATTCGCTCTCGACGTAGAGCACTTGGAAATTCTCCAGCTGGATGCGCTGGCTGCCGCGCACCGAAATGACGCCGTCGTGGCCGGTGAGATTCAACGTGAGGCTGCTGCGCAGAGCCAGCAACAACATGGCTTCTTCGCGGGCGCAGATGTTGTCAGACATCGACAGGCGCAAACAGTCGGTGAGCAATTTGTGGCGAAGGGCGGGATCGGCTTCGGACAAAATGCTCAAGGCTTCGGCCAGGGTGCACTCATCGGCCGACAATACATCGACGGGTTTGGCACCATACTCGGCATACAGCGTGCTGAGGAGTTCCATTTCACGCGTATCGAGAATGCCATCGGCTAATATGAGGTCGTGGATCACACGCACCACGGCGGCTTTTTCGGTTTGTTTCATACACGGCGGCGGTTTGAAGGAAATCGGCGAGAGCGAACCGGGGAGGTTCTCACTGTTTTTCGCACAATAGATTTAATAGTGGAAGGATAAACGGTTGTGGGCGACTTTATCGCAACGCAATATTCGTCATTTTTGTCGACATAAACAATACATTCCGCAATTATCTTCAAACAAAAATCAACAGGGCCGCTTTTTAGAGCGAATTCGCCCGGACGCGAACGGCACAGGCGCCAAAAGGCAGACGCGGCCGGCTCATTTCAACCACCGCAATGCGCGAATGCGACACACACAGGACGAAACTAAGGAAAAACAAAAGAAGCGAAAGGAAAACCTTTCGCTTTACTGAGAGCCGAAAACGAGACTCGAACTCGTGACCTACGCATTACGAATGCGTCGCTCTACCAACTGAGCTATTTCGGCAACGCTAATCTCTCGATTGCGGTGCAAAAGTACGCATTCTTCCCGACTTTGCAAAATTATCCCCCGATTATTTTCAGAAAACGGGGAATTTTCTTTGCCTTCTCCGCAAAAAGCGACCGCCACAATGCCCAAAGGATTGTGGCGGTCGCTTGTATTGTGCGAGCAGCAGCGCTGCTGGCAGTGCATTTATTTGTCGGTTTTCTTCGTAGCCTTGGCCGTCGTTTTTTTCTCCGCGGGCTTCTTGGCCGTCGTTGCCTTCTTGGCAGCGGGTTTCTTGGCGGCAGGCTTCTTAGCCGGCTTCGCTGCTTCAGCCGCGGGCGCGGCTTCCTCGGCGGGAGCGGGAGTTTCCTCGGCGGGGACTTCGGCTTCGGCCTTCACATAGTAGTCTTTGTAGCCGGCTTTCGCGAGGATGTTGTACCACTGCACGAGCTTGCGAATGTCGCTCACGCGGACACGCTCACGATCCCATGCGGGGAGTGCCGTTTCGTCCATGAACTTTTCGAGCTCTTCGACGCTGGCTTGCTTATAGTTGAAGGGCGTTACGCCGCCTTGTAGTGCGTCGCTGATGTTTTGAAACACGAGCATGAGGGGCACATCGTCGGCTTCTGTGTACATCGTTACGTCGCCGAGTGAGGTGACACGGTCGCGGGCACCGGCGGGTTGACGGCGGTGCGTTTCGTCAATGGCCTCAACAATGAGGCTTGCGTTGCCACGAGCGATGAGCTTGTAGAGACCGGGCTTGCCGGAGATGGCGAGAATAGTTTCTTGCATGTGTATGTTGAGTTGCTTATTGCAATGGTTTGAGGGTGAATCGGTTTGCAAAAATACTGTTTTATTTCCGACTCGACCGCCTTTTCAACGGGAAATCTCGAAGGCGTTCAATCTTTGACGAACTTAAAGTGGCGGAAATAGAGTTGCTGTTCCCGGCCGCTCTTGTTGGTCAGGCGGAAGGCCTTGACACGCAAGCCGCCCAGTTCGTTGCCGGTGTGGATCACGGGATCACTTTCCTTGTAGTGCAAGAGCGAGATCTCGCGCCACGTGCCGTCGGGCAGCTGACATTCGAGACAGAAAGCGGCAGCGGCACCGGTTTGTCCGAAATTGAAATCCATGCCCCGCAGGGTGAAAGGACGGTCGCCGCGCACGGTGAACTGCGAACCCGCGGGCCAGGTCACCACTTCGTTGGAGGGAGCGATTTTCACTTCGCCGCCGTAGGTAGAGATCGGCTGTTGCGCCAGTTGGGGCACGGTGCTCTCGATGGTGAACGGAGAGTATTGCGTCACGGCTTCGTAGTGTGTGCCGTGTGCCGCGTTGTAGGCTTTCGTGGCATCGGCCAGCACGCGCTGAATAGCGGGGAGGAGACGCAGCGTGCCAAGCTTTATGCCGGTTTGATATTCGTGGAGCAGCGCGGGATTCACCTCGTTGTCATACATTTGCTTCTGCAATGAGAGCACTTGGCGGTAGAGCTGAGGGAACGATTGCAACGACTGGGGATTCTCGGCCTTGGTTTGGGCGGCATCGCACACGGTTTCTCCGTATTGAGCCACCAGTTTTCCTTGCACTAACCACGGACGGAGTTCTTCAATGAGCCATTTGTTCTCCTTGTTGTTGAGCAACAAATCGCAGGCCGTGCCCAATTCTTGGCAGGCCACACGCAGATCGGACACAGCACTGGCGTCGCCTTGAGCGATGCGGTCGCACAGTGGTTTGAGATCGCGGCTCTCATCGCGGCGGAAGCCGTGACCGTTCGGGCCCAGATCCTCATTGTAAGAAGCAAACACGCGCAGGGCGGCTGCATCGCCGGGCAGCAAATCGTTCAGTGCGCGATCCCACGACGTGGCCCAGTCGTAGAATTTCATATTCCAGGTAATCGGCAATGGAATAGAGGGCGATCTTGGAGCTCTCGGCATATTGCATCGGATTGCTCACGAATCCACTCACGTCGTTGGCGATGTCGAGCCCATTACCGTAGGTGGGGCCGAGCAAAATGTGGTCGCGCACAAAATCGTTGACCGGAAAATTCAGCCAAATGTAGGCTTTGCGCTTGATGCGGGCGTTGATCCAGTCCATGCTTTCCTTGTCGATGGTGTGCACCACCGAGTTGCCGGTCCACATCACCTCGATGCCGGGATTCAACGAGCGGCCCAAGGCATTGAGATACTGGTCGCCGTTGCCACTCCATGCGCGATTGTAGATGGTAGGGCACAGCAGTAGGGGCGCGATGTCGCCGTGCTTCTTCACGAACACGGAGTCTACATAGTTGAGCAATTCGGCTTGTTTCTCTCCGCGAGCCCCTTCTCCGGCAATGTCATCGAAGAAAACAGCAAACGAACGGATGCCGAGGCCGTACATCTTCTCGAGTTTGTTCACCAAATTGTCGCGGTCTTCCGTCGTCCAGCGAATGTCTCCGCCGGGATGTATGGCCCAGTAGAAATTGACTCCGCGAGCGTGGGCGCGATCCACCAATTCGCGCAGTTGATTGGCCTCTTTCTCAGGGTAGGGGTCGCGCCAATGTTGACGATGATAGGGGTCGTCCTTCGGACCGTAGATATAGACGTTCATTTTGTTGTGGCCGTAGAAATCGAGCTGGCGCAGGCGGTGCTCGTGGCTCCACGGGCGACCGTAAAAGCCCTCGATGGCACCACGATAGGCCACATCGGGCCAGTCTTGCACGGTGCAAATTTCCATTTGGCCTTTGGCCATCATCTCGCGCAAGGTTTGTACACCATAATAAAGGCCGCGTTCGTCACGCCCCACCACCACGGCGCCCTTCGGTTCCACGGACAGGTAGTAGCCTTCGGCGTGGTTGGGCACGAGTTTCTCGTATTTGGCCATTCCTTTCTCGCCCACCACACCCAACGTGATGCGGTAGTCGGCACGTCCTCCCTTCGCACGCGCCACGCCGAGTTCGTCCAAAGCGGCCACGGCATAGGACTTCGCGAGCGCATAGCTCGTCGATACTTTCCACTGCTTGGGAGCCGGGAACAACTTTCCGTCTGTCTTGACCGTCTGCGGTCGCGGATTCACATTCGACACCTGCGCCGACACACTGCCGCACAGGAGGGTTAATAGGGCAAAGGAGAGAAATGTCTTCTTCATTGTCGGTTTATTTGTAACATTCACTTGCAAATATAGCGCAAAGTAGGCGCATTCCCAAATAAATGCATTACTTTTGTCGCCGATACATTCACTGCAACCGCCCACTTCATCCCGGCGAAAAGTTGGGCGGAGCCATCTAATCTATCCCTTATTCGCATGGATCAAATTGTCAATCGCTTTCTCAAATACGTTAGCTTCGACACGCAGAGAGACGAAGCCTCATCTTCCACACCGAGCACCTTGAAGCAGTTCAAACTCGCCGAATATCTCGTGGAGGAACTCAACCAAATCGGAATGCAAGAGGTGGAAATGGACAGCATGGGCTATGTCTACGCCACACTCCCCGCCAATGTGGACTATGACGTGCCGACCATCGGTTTTATCGCCCACATGGACACCAGTCCCGACGCGTCGGGAGCGGAAGTGCGCCCGCGCATCATCGAAAACTACGACGGAACGGACATTGTGCTCGATGCCGCGGCGGGAATCGTAAGCACAGTCGAGAAATTTCCCGAGTTGCGCCACCACGTTGGGGAGGAACTGATCGTGACCGACGGGCACACGCTGCTCGGCGCCGACGACAAAGCAGGAATTGCCGAGATTGTCACCGCAATGGCCTATCTGCTGGCGCATCCCGAGGTGAAACACGGACGGGTGCGAGTGGCCTTCAATCCCGATGAGGAGATCGGCCGCGGCGCCCACCATTTCGACGTGAAACGCTTCGGATGCGAATGGGCTTACACCATGGACGGCGGAGAAATGGGGGAACTGGAGTTCGAAAATTTCAATGCCGCGTCGGCCCGCGTCGAGATCACCGGCGTCAGCGTCCATCCGGGGTTCGCTAAAGACAAGATGGTGAACGCTGCCCGCCTGGCAACGGAACTTGTACAGAAGATGCCTGCCGCAGAAGTCCCTGAAGAGACTACGGGCTACGAGGGTTTCTTCCACCTCACGGGAATTTCCGGAACGGTGGAGCGCGCCACGGTCAATTTCATCATCCGCGATCATGACAGAGAGCGCTTCGAAGCGCGGAAAGCCATGTTGCGCGGCCTCGTCCAGGGCATGAATCTCAAATATGGCTACGAAGCGTTGGCCTTACAACTCGACGATACCTATTATAATATGCGCGAGAAGGTGGAACCCGTCATGCACATCATCGACATTGCGCGCGAGGCCATGGAAGCGGCCGGAGTGGAACCGCAGATCAAAGCCATCCGCGGCGGCACCGACGGGGCTCAACTTTCCTTCATGGGGCTGCCCTGCCCCAACATCTTCGCGGGCGGACTTTATTTCCACGGTCCGCACGAACTGCTTCCCGTGCCCAACTTGAAAAAGGCTTGCGAAGTGGTGATCAACATTGCGCGGCTCACGGCCGAACGCTTCCGCTGACCTGCACATTGTCTCCGCTTGTGCTCGAGTGCATTCGCCTTTTTCGCCCGCTCCCCGCAGGTGCTTTGTTCTTCGCCGCGAGCGTTTCGCCCACATTGGGTTTGCACTGAACCGCCCCTCCCCTATCACAACGAATCATCCCCCGCAGTCCTTCCGACTGCGGGGGATGATTTGTTGTGTACCGTTGTTTTTTCGCTCCGGCTCGATTCAATAGCCGCCGCCTCGCATAGTGTCTTGCGGTTGACGCGTGGCAACGGGATTTTTACCGGCCACTTGCCGAGGAAGATAACCGACCACCGAGAGAAAATGCTTCACCGAGGGATTGCTGAGTAGCCGCCGCGGGGCATGATCGGCGATGCGTCGCAACTGATCCGTCAGCACCGGCATGCCATTTTCTTGGGCCAACAGCATGAAGTAGCCCGGGCCCAACACATTGTCGGCATTGTCGCAGATAAACTGCTCTTCGAGCGTTTCGATCTTCACGGTGAGCGCCTCGCGCTTCGCCTTTCCTCGTGCAATGACCTGCTCTATATTCTCACCTCTGAAGATGGCTTGCCGCGATTCGCGGTCGAGATCCCAGAGTTCATTGTCGTAACGCGCCCGCCGACTGAGGAAATCGGTCAGCCGCTCGTTGAGGGGACCGCCTTTCACGGACTGTCCGTAGGTGTCAAGCTGCAACAACAGCGGACCGCCCTCCAAGACCACCGGCATCAGTACGTCGTTGCCCATATACACCTCGGCCATCACAATGCCATCACAGCTTCCGCCGAAACGAAAACGCCCGTGCACCACCTCACACGAATCGATCGTCTGGTAGTGAGCGCGGGGAGTGTCCATTTGCGGCACGCGCAGATACAGTCGCTTTCCGTCGAGACAAGACAAAGAAGAGTTGCCGTCGATGGTGTATTGCGAGCTGCAACCGGTGAGCAGGGCGAGCAGAGTGAGAATACCGAATAAAGGACGCATAAGTTGGGTAGTTTTTCGGTGATACACGAAGTAGTCTGTTTGCGAATATAGGTTTTACCTGACATTCTGCCAAAAATCGCACGGCAAAAGCATCAAATAGACAACCTTATTTCAGGATCTGCTCACATGGTCCGATTGGCGTATTCATTCATTACCACCTTTTTATTCATCTTTCAGACTGCTGCAATTGTTGTTGCTGCCATTTTTCGCGCGCCATGTCTTGCATGTCCACCGCTTCGTCGTTTTCGTCCACGATCTCTACACCGAGCATCGTCTCGATCACATCTTCCATCGTCACAATGCCGCGCATCGTGCCGTATTCGTCGATGATCACCGAGATGTGTTCTTTCTTTTCGAGCATGAGTTCCCAAATGTTCGACACCGGTTCGTCGTCGCGGAAAGTCAATATCGGACGAATCAAATCGCCTATGCGCTGCGCGAAGTGATCTTCCGACAGTTCTTCGAGCACATCGGCACGAAGCACGTAGCCCTTGATGTATTCCTCCGCCTCATCGTAGACGGGGATGCGACTGTAGGAGTGCAAATGCTCATCCTCCGATTCGTAGAAATCCTTGAACGTCATGTCTTCGCGCACCGTGGCCACCACCGTGGCCGGCGTCATGATTTGTTCGGCATGCACCTCGCCCAACTTCAGGAAACTGCGGATGGCCTTGGTTTCCTTGGCTTTGAACACCCCTTCTTCCACGCCCACCTCGACCATGGCCTGCACTTCCTCGCGACTGATGGAAAGTTGCGCTTTGTCGCTGCCCACCATGCGCGTGATCAGTTCAGAAAGCAGCACCAAGGGGTAGGTGATCACAATGAGCACGCGGATCACACGCGTGGCCCCCAGGGCCATTTGCCGCCAATAGGTAGCTCCGACCACCTTCGGTATGATTTCCGAGATGATAAGTATGAGCAACGTCATCACGGCCGAGGCGATGCCCACGGCTTCACTGCCCCAAAGCGCAGTGGCCTCGGCACCTACGCCGGCGGCGCCCACGGTGTGCGCGATCGTGTTGAGCGAAAGGATCGAAGCAATGGGGCGATCAATGTCGGTCTTATACTTTTTGAGTGTCGATGCGATTTTGTAGCCTTCTTGTTCCTTGATAGAGGCAAAAGAAGTGGTGGAGGCCAGCAAAACGGCTTCGAGCACCGAACAAAGAGACGAGAGAGAAAGGGAGAGTACGAGATAGAAAATTAAAAGCAGTAAATGCGAATCCATTTAAGTTCGACACGTCCGGCGTGTCTTTATTGGTTATGGTGCAAAAATACGACATTTCCCATGAGACCGCGGCAAATCCCCCCGCTTTTTCGTACCTTTGCGGCGTTTTACTCAACAAATCCCAAAATCAATGTATCAAAAAACAACTCCTCAGGGAGCAATTTTCACCTTCCGCCGCTTTTCGCGCAAGGGCTTCGCGCTCTTTGCCGCACTGGGCAGCGAGGTGAAAATCGGTGTCCTCACCGTTGCCACGTTGGCCACGGCCGCCCCTTGTCTGGCCGCCAACGCACACGGCACGGCACGCACCCTCGCCGCGGAAGATCGTACGGAAGTGTCCGACGAGCCCGACGATGCGCACCGACTCGCGGAGGCCGTCACAACGACCTCGCGTGCTCCCCTCGCAGCCGAAGCCGCCGCGAGACAAGTGGTGACGCTCAGTCACGAACAACTGAAGGCGGCGGGAGTCGCCTGCGTGAACGACGTACTTAAACTCTGCGCCGGTGTCGATGTCCGGCAGCGCGGAAGTTTCGGAATGCAAACGGACATCAGCATCAACGGAGGAACCTTTGACCAAATCCTGCTTCTTGTCAACGGATTCCCCATTTCTAATCCCCAAACCGGTCATAACGCGGCGGAATTCCCGCTCAATCTCAGTGACATCGAGCGCATCGAAGTGCTCGAAGGCGCTGCTTCGCGCGTGTTCGGCACCCAAGCTTTTTCGGGCGCCGTGAACATCGTGACCCGCCACGATGCCCGCACAGCGCTCTCCCTTGCCGGCGGATCCTACGGCACAGCGCAGGCCGACGCCCGCACCGGACTGCACGCACGCCGCGGCGACATTGACTTCACCTCCTCGCTCAGCTTCGGCTACGGCCGTTCGGACGGCGCCGTGCGCAACAGTGATTTCCGCTACGGCAAAGCTTTCTGGCAAGGTCGAGCCGATGCCCCCGATTTCCGTGTCGATGCCCTCTTCGGCTGGACCCAATCGGATTTTGGAGCCAACACTTTCTATTCGACCAAGTCGGCCAACCAATGGGAGGGCACCCATCGTCTGCTGGCCGGCGTGCGCGCCGAAACCAAAGGCCGCTTGCACCTCGCGCCCCAGGTGTCGTGGCTGCGCAATGCCGACCACTTCCAATTTGTGCGCCACACGCCCACCTACGAGAACTTTAATCGCGGCGATGTCTTCAACCTCGGCCTCAACGCGTGGACAGATTGGGCTGCAGGCCGCACCGCCTTCGGTGCGGAAATGCGACAAGAGCTCATTTACTCGGGCAATCTCGGACGCGATCTCGATTCCACCCACTGGATCCCCATCGGCGGCAAACAAGCTGACCGCCGCGATGCAAAAGGCGTGTGGCGAGACAACGACGGCAGCATTGCCTACTACACCAAACGCGCCGAACGCACGAATGTGAGCTACTTTGTGGAACACAATCTCCTTTTCGATCACTGGACGGTGTCGCTCGGACTCATGGCGCAGCGCAATTCGAGCATCGACGAGCAGTTGCGCTTCTATCCCGGCGTCGACGTGGCCTGGCGTCCCAACGCCGCTTGGCGACTCACCGCCTCGTGGAACCGTTCGCTGCGCTTGCCCACCTTCACCGACCTCTATTATAAAAACCCCTCGCAGGAAGGCAACACCCAACTCCGTCCGGAGGAGAACAGCGCCTTCCGACTCGGCGCCACCCACCGTGCGGCGTGCGGCATCACCGTCGAAGCCGCCGCTTTCTACAACCGCGGCACCAATGTGCTCGACTGGGTGATGTATGACGCCCAAGACAAGTTCCACTCCACCAACTTCCGACTGGACAATTATGGGGTGAACGTCACAACTACGGCCGACTTCGACCGCCTGCTCGGCAACGCGCAACCGCTGCGCAGCCTCCGGCTCGACTTTGCCCGCCTGTGGCAGGATCGCAAGGACAACCGTCCCTTCTTCAAGTCGAACTATGCGCTCGAATACCTCCGCCACAAATTCGTGGCCACGCTCGATCACCGCATTTTCGCCCAATTGGGCGCTTCGTGGGTGCTGCGCGTGCAAGACCGCAACGGCCGCTACATGCAAGTGGACCGCACCAATCCGGCCAAACTCGTCGAAACCGGCACGCTTCTGCCCTACGGCACGCACGCCACCCTCGATGTGAAGCTGCATTGGACCACCGATCGCTATCAACTCTTCTGCGATCTGCGCAATCTCACCGACAGCCGTTACTTTGATCTCGGCAATGTGGAGCAACCCGGTTTCTTCGTCATGGCCGGTGCTTCCTACACGTTCTGATCGCCCACTTTTCTCTCCTCCGCGCCCGAGGCATCCCGCCGAACGGCGGGGGAGCAACAGACAACGCCGCACGTTTCCGAAGAAACATGCGGCGTTTTGTGTTTTTGCGCGGGACTTTCGCCCGAAAATGGGGAGCCATCGCCTGAAAACAGGGCGTTTTTTTCGATCGGCACCGAACTTTCGCGCCGGGATCGGCGGCTGCGGCGCGACAACAGGGGGCAGACCGGTGCTTCGGCCTAAGTTTGCGGCAGCAGGAGGAAGCCAAGTTTCTTGCGTCCGTCGATTTTCAACGAGAGCGGCGAGGCAAAGCGCACATGGCGCACATGCGCCGTCTCCTGCACGGCGGGCAGCACATCGAGGGCCGCACGATTGTAGAGCCCGTCGCCGATATAATCGTTGATGGTGAAGTAGCCCACACCGAAAGAGGTGAGGTTCTGGAAAAAGTGCGTGCCCTGCGAGGGATCGACGCGATAGTTGGTCAAACCGGCCTCAACAATGAGCCGCGCGGCGGAGATGGCGGGCCACTTCACGGGCACCCCGAGCCAAGGGTCGCTCGATCCCCAACGACCGGGGCCGATGAGCACATAATGGCGCCCCTCGGCCAGGAAACCGGCGTTGAGGCGTTCGATCTCCTCGGCGATGAGCGGGTTGTTGCCGGCCGAATAATTGTCGGTCTTCACATAAACCACATCGGTCAGGTCGTCGAAATTGCCGTGGCCCAAGGCATTGTCGCTGCGCAGGAGCACGTGCGCGGGATCGATGGCCGAAAGATCGATGTTCACCTCCGTGCGCACGTCGACCATGGGGCGAATTTGCAGCAGATAGAACACACAACTGCGGTTTTTCGCATCGATCTCGACGGCAAACTCGATCTCCACCGGTCGGCGCATGGCTTCTTCGCCCATTTGCAGCACCTCGCTCATGATTTGCGGGAGCGGCACGACGTCGTGCTCCAAGACGCCGACGAAACTGATGATTTTTCGCCCGCCGGGATACAGACCGGGATAGATCACTTGGTCGGTGGGGTTGAATGTCGAGGCGATGAACTGCAGCGCGCCGTCGGCATCGGCCACTTTGACGGGCAGGCGCAGGAGATTGAAGCCGTCGTCCACCGAGAAGTTCTCGCCCATGTTCTTCAAGTCGAGGGCGCAGAAGCGCGTTTGCGTTTCGCGCAGCGCCATCTCGGTGTCCGACGTCTGCAACACCCGCGCCGGATGAGCGGGGCAGACGCGCAGCGTGCGGCCGCCGTCCACAATATATTTGCCCAAGCCCAGGGCGAGACTCACCGTGCCCTCTTCGGCGCGCTCGTCGTCGAGGGGATAGTAATTGAGCGAGCGCCCCACGCCCGAAATGTTGGGATAGAAGTGGTCGCCGTAGCGACTGCCGACCACTTCTTGCAGCACCACGGCCATTTTCTCCTCGTCGATCACGTTGCGCGTGGCTTGCATGTAGGCCTTCGAGTCCTTGAAATAGACCGAAGCATACACGCCTTTGATGGCATCGCAAAGCATGGAGAGCATACGCCTGTGGTTGTCGAGATAGGGCACCATGTAGGTGTTGTAGATACCGGCAAACGGCTGGTAATGGCTGTCTTCGAGCAGCGAACTGGAGCGCACTGCCACGGGGCAACGGAGGGCGTCGACAAAAGTGAGGAGGTCGCCTTCGAGCTGTTCGGGCAGACGGGCGCGACGAAAGGCGTCGAGAATCGTGGAGTCGTCGACATCCGACAAAGCCAACTGGTAGAGATTGTTCGTCTCCATGAATTCCTCGAAGAGGTCGGTGCAGAGCACCACGGTCTTGGGGATCATGACGGTGGCGTTGTCGAAACGGTTGATTTCGGGGTGGTGTTTCACCAGATTATCGATGAAGGCCAGACCGCGCCCCTTGCCGCCGAGCGAACCTTCGCCGATGCGGGCGAAATTGGAGTACCGGTCGAAGCGATCGCGACGGAACACGGCGACCACTCCGCGGTTTTTCATCAACCGGTATTGCACAATGGCTTCAAAAATGATGCGGCGGTGCGCATCGAGGTCGCGCAATTCTTCCCACGAGAGCTGTTTCACAAACTCGGCGGCAGGAAAAAGCGCACGGCTGCGGAGCCAGCGCGAAACGTGGTTGCGTGTGATGTGATAGAGCAGCGAATCGGCCGGAACGGTGAGGATGGCGTTTTGCATCTCCTTGAGATTGCGCGCGCGGGCCACCTCTTCGAACGTGCGAGGGTCGCGAAACACGAAATCGCCGAAGCCGAAATGCTGTTTCACGGCGCGACGTAGATCAACGGCCATCTTTTTCGAGTTCTTGTCGACGAAGGCGGCGTTGTGGGTCGAGGCTTCGACTGCATTGTGCGATTCGGCCGATTCGAGGATGAGGGGCAAGAAAGGATCGGCCTTGCGCAAACGGTTGAGGAGCGCGACGCCCGCTTTCGGATCGACCACGCCGTCGCGGGGATAGCGGGCATCGGTGATGACGCCCAGCACATTGTTGGGGTGCGCATCGTAGAGGGCAGTGGCTTCCTCGTAGGTGCGCGCCAAAGCGATCTTGGGACGACCGCGCATGCGCAGGGTGCGCTGGTGCTCATTGAGGGCTTCGGTGGCAAACTCCCGACTCTGCTGCAGCACAAACTTGTAGAGTTCGGGCAACACGGAGGAATAGAAACGAATGTTGTCTTCGACGAGCAGAATGAGCTGCACGCCACCCTCTTCGATGTCGTGATCGAGATTCATTTTGTCCTCGAGCAGCTTGATGATGGAGAGCAACAGATCGGTGTTGCCCAACCAGCAGAACACGTATTCGAAGGCCGAGAGATCTTCGTGCTCGATGCGCGCCGTGATGCCGTGGCTGAAGGGAGTGAGCACCACGACGGGAATGTGCTCGTTGCGGGCTTTGATATCACGGGCGATGTCGAAAGTGTCACTGTTGTCCGTTCCCGGCATGACAATGATGAGGTCGAACGAGTTCTTCCCCAGTTCGCCCCAAGCCTCGTCGGCTGTGCTCACTTGGGTGAAGCGCGGCGGGTAGCGCAGGGAGAGGGCAGCATATTCGTTGAAGAGCTTTTCGTCGATGCGCCCGTCGTCTTCGAGCATGAAGGCGTCGTAGGGGTTGGCGATGAGCAAAACATTAAAGATACGCCGCGTCATGAGATTGACGAACGACGTATCTTTCAGATAGAGTTGCGTGAATGTTTTTTTGTCGAGCATAGCAAATGGGACGGAGCCGGGTTAATGTCGAAAGCAATGGGATCGGCGCAGAAGCACAACGGCCGACTAATAAGCCGGCCGGTACTTGTCCTCGTCGTGATCGTCGAGCATAGAAAGATAAGAGGTGTAGCGCGAAGGCGCAAGGCGGTGGTCTTCGAGCGCAGCCAGGACGGCACAACCGGGTTCGTGGGTGTGGGTGCAGTTGGAGAAGCGGCAATCGTGTCCCAGCGCGAAGATGTCGCGAAAGTAGTGGGCGATTTCTTCGGGTTCCATGTCGAAAGTGCCGAAACCTTTGATGCCGGGAATGTCGATCAGGCTGCCGCCGTCGGGCAGGTCGAAGAGTTGGCTGAATGTAGTGGTGTGCATGCCGGTGCCGTGCGATTCGGAAATCTCGGCCGTGCGCACATGGGCGTCGGGAATGAGGCGATTGAGCAAAGTGCTCTTGCCCACACCCGAATGTCCGGCCAGCAGCGTGATGCGGTCGCTGAGTTGCGGCAGTAGCTCGGAGAGGCCTTCACCCGTCGCGGCGGAAAGATGCAGCACCTCGTAGCCCACGTCGCGATAGACCCACGTGAGGTAGTCGAGCGTGGCACGTTCGTCGGCATTGAGGTCGTCTATTTTGTTGAACACCAAGACCACGGGCACGCGATAGGCTTCGGCCGACGCGAGGAAGCGGTCGATGAAGGTGGTCGACGTCTCCGGACGCGCAATGGTGGCCACTAAGAGCACGCGGTCGATGTTGGCGGCGAGAATGTGGCTTTGCTTCGAGAGGTTCGAGGCTTTGCGGATGATGTAGTTGCGCCGTTCGTCGATGGCGGTGATGAAGGCAATTTCATCGGCCTCCGTGACACGCAACACAACCCCGTCGCCGACGGCAACGGGGTTGGTGGTGCGAATGCCTTTGAGGCGGAAATTGCCTTTGACGCGGCACTCCACGAGCTCACCTCCGTCGGTGCGCACAATATAGCTGCTGCCGGTGTTGCGCACCACGGTGCCATGGGCTGTGGTGGTGGGGAGCGTTTTGCTGTTCGAGGGTTTGCGAGCCAAAAGCGTTGAGTGTTTGCGACCTTACACGGTCATGATTTCCTTAGACTTGGCGGTCAAGAGCTCTTCGATGCGCTTTACCATCTTGTCGTGGAGCTTCTGCAGATCGCCCTCGGCGTCTTTGGCCACGTCTTCGGGCACACCGTCTTTGGTGCTCTTCTTGAGTTTGTCGATTCCGTCGCGACGCGTGTTGCGAATGGCGATCTTGGCTTCCTCACCTTCCTGGTTGCACTGCTTTGTGAGGTCGCGGCGGCGCTCTTCGGTGAGGGGCGGGATGCCTAAACGGATCACTTCGCCGTTGTTCTCGGGCATGATGCCCACATTGCTATCGATGATGGCTTTCTCGATGGGATGGAACATGCTCTTGTCCCAAGGCTTGATGGCGATGGTGCGAGAATCGGGCGTGGTGATGGCGGCCACATTGTTGATGGGCACCATCGAACCGTAGGAATTCACCAGCACTTGGTCGAGGATGTGCACGTTGGCTTTGCCGGCACGGATGTGCGAAAGGGTTTCTTCGAGGTGCATCACGCTCATTTCCATGCGCTCTTCGCAGGCGGCGAGCAATTGCTTTACGTCTAACATAAGGGATAGCGTCTATTCGAGAGTTTGAAATTGATGTTGGGGCAAATTTACGACGCCTTTTGTGAAATGCAAAAGAAATAGGAGGCAAAATGCGGAAAGCTCCCGTGTTTTGCCTCCTCAAAGGGGGTGACGACCGGCTACATGGGGTCGACGTCAAAATAAATGGTTACATTTCGGCAGGCGCTGTGGGCCAATACGCGATCGCGGGCGGCCCACAGCGTGGTGCGCACCGAGGTGGGACTGAGTGTGGGCGACACTTTCAGCATGATGCGGCGAATGTGTTGCAATTGCACGTAGCTCACCACAGGTTTCATGGGGCCGAACAGCTCATCGCCGAAGTGAGGACGCAACAAGTCCGCAAACAGGCGCGCACAGACGGCAACTGTGCGCTCATCGCGGTGCTTAAAACTGATCATGATCAGACGTACTTCCGGAGGATAGCGGAAAGTGCGCCGATCGGCCATTTCTTTTTTGTACATCGCGGGATAATCGCCCGCAACAATCTGCGCCACGACAGGTAAATCGGGCTTCCGGGTTTGCAACACCACGCGCCCTCGGCTGCCGCGCCGGCCTGCACGCCCCGCCACCTGGGAGAGCATCTGAAAGGCGCGCTCATGGGCACGAAAGTCGCACGCATTCAGCAATTGATCGGCATTGACGATGCCGACCACGCTGACTCCGCCGAAATCTAAGCCTTTGGTCACCATTTGAGTGCCGACCAGGAGGTTGGAACGCCCGATCTGGAACTCGCGGATGATGCGTTCGTAGGCAGAACGCGAGCGGGTGGTGTCTAAATCCATGCGTGCCACCTTCGCTGTGGGGAAACACGCTTCGACGGCGGCCTCGATTTTTTCCGTGCCCGCCCCGATATCGCGCAAATCGGCCTGCTCGCACTGTGGACAATGGGTGGGCACATCATATTGCGTGCCACAATAGTGACAAACGAGCTTGTGGAATTTCAAATGGAGGGTGAGGGGCACGTCACACTGCGTGCAACGCGGCGTCCACCCGCAGCTTCGGCACTGCAACGCGGGACTGTAGCCGCGCCGATTGAGGAAAAGGATGGCTTGTCGGCCGGATTGCAAAGCTGCCTCCACTTCGTCGTACAAACGAGGGGAGAAAGGCGTGGGCAATTGCTTCTTTCGCTGCAATTCCGCCAGATTTTCGACCACGATCTCGGGCATTTGCACACCGCCAAAGCGCTCTGCGAGGCGCACCAGGGCGTATTTGCCCGTTTCGGCGTGCTTGTAACTCTCGAGCGAGGGGGTGGCGGTGCCGAGTAGCACCTTCGCGCCGCAACGATGCGCCATGAGTATGGCCACATCGCGGGCATGATAGCGTGGTGCCGGATCCTGCTGTTTGTAAGAAGCCTCATGTTCTTCGTCGACGATGATCAATCCGAGATTTCGAAAGGGCAAAAACACAGAAGAGCGCACGCCGAGAATCAACGGATAGGCTTTTTCGCTCAATTGCCGCTGCCACATTTCCACTCTCTCGTTGTCGGGAAATTTAGAATGGTAGACGCCGAGCTTTTCGCCAAACACGCGGCCGAGACGATCGGTGATTTGTGTGGTCAGTGCGATTTCGGGCAGCAAAAACAGCACTTGTTTGCCTTCGGCCAGGGTGCGGCGAATGAGTTCGATGTAGACTTCGGTTTTTCCACTCGAGGTGACGCCGTGCAACAGCACCACTTCCTTCTCTTTCCACCCGGCTAAAATGGCATCGTGGGCGGCTTGCTGCGCGGGGCTCAGCGGCCGCGGCGCCAATCCCTCGACGGCCGTGTGCATTTTGAGGCGTCCCACCTCGACGGCCGTGGAAATGAGCAGACCGCGCCGCACTAATGCCGTAATGGCGGCCGTTCCACCGTCGGGAAGGGCGTCGACCAAATCAGAACGCCGCACTTCGCCGAGCAGAGTGTAGTTGTTCAGTCGTTCGGCCGCAGCAATTCCGGCGCGGTCGAGAAAAGCGAGCAACGCCTCGGACTGCCGCGGCGAGCGCCCCAGCTGTTGCAGCGCGCCCTCCAGGGCTTCGGCCGAAGCATAGGCTGGGGCGAGCGTAAGTCGCATTTCGTTTTTCGCTCGGAAGCCCCGGCTCACTTTTTCTTCGACCGTGATCCATCGGGCTTCCACCAGATTTTTGAGCGTACGCAGCAATCCCGGCCGCGAAATGGCCTTGCGCAAATCGCTCACCCGCAAAGGTTTCGCCATCAAGGCGCGCAACACTTCGCGTTCGGCCTCATCGTGGCGCTCGTCGTTGGGATCGGCTTCCTCGGCCACGGAGAAGAGCGTCTCACTCTCCAGTTTCAAGCCCGCGGGCAGGGCGGCTTTCATCACTTCGCCGGGAAAGCACATATAATATTGTGCCATCCAGCGCCAAAGTTCGATCTGCGATTCGAGCAACAAGGGGCGTTCGTCGACGAGTTCCTCGATGGTTTTGATGCGATCTTCGTCGAGTGCGGGCGCATCTTCGCGTAGTCGGATCACGATGCCCGTGTAGCGTTTGTTCTTTCCCAACGGCACCACCACACGCGAGCCGATGGTGATGCGGGCCTCGAGTGATGCGGGCAAACGGTAGGTGTACGCGCCGGGAACGGCGAGCGGGAGAACGATATCAGCGTACATGGCAGCGAAAACATTGGGGGCGGCAACGTCTGTGCGCTGCCGCCCGCGATTTAATCTTTGAGCAGTTTGAACGTTTTGCGGTGGTAGGGGGTCGCACCGTGGGTGGCAATGGCCGCACGATGGGCCGAAGTGGGATAGCCGGCGTTGTGATCCCACCCGTAGTCGGGATATTCGCGGTGCAACGCGGCCATGTAATCGTCACGATAGGTTTTGGCCAACACCGAGGCGGCTGCAATCGACAGATATTTCCCGTCGCCCTTGACAATGGTGGTGTGTGGAATCTCAAGCACCTCGCGAACATACGGTTTGAAGCGGTTGCCGTCGACAATGATGCACTCCGGACAAATTTGCAAACCGTCCAGCGCGCGATGCATGGCGAGGATCGAAGCGTTGAGGATGTTGTATCGATCGATTTCGGCCACTTCGGCCACACCGATCGCCCACGCCAGGGCATCGCACTCGATTTCGGGGCGCAACGCACGCCGGCGCGCATCGGTCAGTTGCTTCGAATCGTTGAGCGCCTCGTTGTGATAGTCGGGCGGAAGGATGACTGCAGCGGCATAGACCGCGCCGGCCAGACAACCGCGCCCCGCTTCGTCACAACCGGCCTCGAGCAGCCCCGCACCGTTGTGGTGAGCGAGCAGCACGTGCCCCACGCATCAGATGACAACGGCCGTGCCGCTGGCCACGACCATGAGCATTGAGCCCGAAGCACCGACGGCTTCGTAGTCCAACTTCACACCGACCACGGCATTGCCGCCGGCGTCTTGAGCCAGCTTGCTGAGTTCGGCCAACGCGGTTTCCTTGCCCTCGCGGAGCACGCGCTCGTATGAGTTCGAACGTCCGCCGAACACGTCGGTCAAACGGGCAAAGAAGTCCTTGACAAAGTTGGCACCGATGATGGTTTCGGCCGAAATGATGCCGCGATATTCGCGAATCGGGCGGCCCTCTACGGAGTGAGTTGTGGTGAGTAGCATACCTATATATATTGAGTGTAAGACTTCGAGGACAAAGATAAGCGTTTGCATCGAAAGAGACAACAGCCCTTGCGAAAAAACGCCGCGGCTGCTGCATTCCGGGGCGAAAGCAGCAGCCGTGGCGTAAGGGTAAGTCGGGGGATCGGGGATTAACGCGCCGAACGGCGCATCAGAACATGCGCACCACGCGTTGCAGCGCTTCCACGAAGCGATCGATCTCTTCGACGGTGTTGTAGAGGGCAAACGACACGCGGGCCATGCCTTCGACGCCGCAACGGGCCATGAGCGGTTGCGCACAATGGTGGCCGGTGCGGATGGCAAAACCCAAATGGTCGAGCAATGTGCCCAAATCCATCGGGTGAATCTGGCCCACGTTGAACGAAACGACCGAGGTCTTCCCCTCCACTGTACCGAAAAACCGCATGCCTTCGATCTCACGCATGCGCGCCATGGCGTGACGTGTGAGCTGATCTTCGTAGGCAGCAATGCGATCCAAGCCGATGCCTGCCACATAGTCGATCGCGGCAGCCAAGCCGTGCGTGCCAACATAGTCGGGAGTGCCGGCTTCGAACTTGAAAGGCAGGCGTTCGAAGGTGGTTTTCTCAAACGTGACGCGGGCTATCATCTCTCCGCCGCCTTGATACGGCGGCATCTGCTCGAGCACTTCCTCTTTGCCGTAGAGCACGCCCACGCCCGTCGGGCCATAGAGTTTATGCGCGCTGAAGGCGAGGAAATCGCAGTCCAACTCTTGCACGTCGACCGGGAAGTGCGGCACGCTCTGTGCCCCATCGACCAGGAAATAGGCGCCGGCTTCGTGTGCCATGCGCACCATTTCGCGCACGGGATTGACCGTGCCCAACACGTTGCTCACGTGGCAACAACACACCAAACGGGTGCGCTCGTTGAGCAGCGCGGCGTAAGCCTCGAGGTCCAGGCGACCTTCGTCGTCCATCGGCACCACGCGGAGGGTGAAACCGCGGCGATCGCGCGCCAACTGCCAGGGCACGATGTCGGAATGGTGCTCCATGACGGTGAGAATCACCTCGTCGCCTTCGTGCAAAAAGGCTTCGGCAAACGAAGAGGCGACGAGATTGAGGCTCTCGGTGGTGCCGCGGGTGAAAATAATCTCGGCCGTGGAACGCGCATTGAGGAAGGCGCGCACGCGCTCGCGGGCGGCCTCGTGCAGGGCAGTGGCTTCTTGCGAGAGGGTGTGAATGCCGCGGTGCACATTGGCGTTGCACGTGGTGTAGAGGCGGTCCATGGCCTCCAACACGGCGCGGGGCTTCTGCGTCGTGGCGGCGTTGTCGAGATACACCAACGGGCGACCGTGCACCTCACGGCTCAACAGGGGGAAATCCGGGCGAAAGTCGGTCATCAGTTACGTTTATTTTCCGGTTCAAAGCTTCACGCTGCAATCGTCGCATCCGTCGGCGCAGTGGCGTTGTTCGCCGCGAAAACGACGTTCGACCAGATCAGAAAGGCGCAGACGCAGGGCCTCGATGGGCACACGCTGCAACACGTCGGAAACGAAGGCATGTTGCAACAGCAAACGGGCTTCGGCCAACGGGATGCCGCGCTGGCGCAAATAGAGCAAGGCGCCTTCGTCGAGTTTGCCGATGGTGGAACCGTGGTTGCAACGCACGTCGTCGGCATAGATCTCGAGCATGGGCAGAGAATGCACATGGGCTGAGGGCGAGATGCAGAGGTTGGCACTGTTCTGCTGCGAAAGCGTCTGCTGCGCGCCGGGGCGCACCAGCACTTTGCCGGCGAAGGCCGCGCGACTCTCGCCGTCGAGCACATATTTGAAGAGCATGTCGGAGGTGCAGGCCTCGGCAACATGGTCCACCAGCAGGTTGTTGTCGACTTGCTGATGCCCGTCGGTGATGGCGACACCGGCCGTTTGACAATCGGCGCCGGAGCCGAGCAGTCGCACATTGGTCATCGTGCGCGAAACGCCGGTGGTGAGGGCCAGACCATTGAGGCTCACGCGGCTGCGAGCTTGCTGCTCTACATAGACATTGCTGAACCGATGGTTGCCTTCACGCGTTTCTTCGAGCGTGTAGACCGACACTGCGGCGTCTTCGCCCGCATAGATTTCGGTGACTTGGGTGGTGAGATAGCGGCAAGTGCCGTCGGCGTGTTCGCACACCAGCACGTTGACGCTCGCTCCGGCCTCGGCCACGATGAGCAAACGGCGGTGCGATAGGAGATCGACGTCCGAGCGCGAACGCAAAACGACCTGCACGGTGCGCTCCATCCGCACGCCGGCAGCAACATGAATGAGCAAGCCGTCTTGAACAAAGAGGGTGTTGAGGCGCGTCACGACGTCGCGCTCCTCCCGATCGGCGTGCTTGTGCTGATTGGCGGGTTCGTGATGCGCCGCCCGATCGTAGTAGCGTTCGAGCCATTCGGGATGCTCGGCGGCCGCTTGGCAGAGGGTGAGCAGCTGCACCCCTTCGGGCAGTTGCATCTCGCCGACCGGGGGCACCACCACGTCGTTGATCACGTGGACGGGCACGGTGGGCAGGTGCGGAACAGTGCAACCGCGGTCGTCGCCGGGGCGCAGTCCGTCGAGCGTGCGGGTGAAATCGGTGGCATAGTCGCCGGCAAAGAGCGCGGCGGCGTCGGTGTTGCGATAGCGTTCGGTTTTGCGGTGAGGAAAATCGACGCCGGCGAGAAAGCTCCGCGCCTCATCGCGGCGCCCATTGAGGGCAGCACAACTGTGCGACTCGAGGAGGGAGCGCTGGTCGTCAAAGAGACGAAGATAAGATTGGAGACCGGACATGGAGAAACGGTTTTGAGGAGTTGGAAATAACGGAACGGAAAGGGCAGACGCCGTCAGTGGGCGACGTCGGCCGAACGCTTGCGGGCGTTCATTGCGCCAGTTCGTCCTTGATCCAGTCGAAACCGCGTTGCTCAATCTCGTAGCCCAGCTCGGCTGTGCCGTTTTTCACCACGCGACCATTGACGAGTACATGCACAAAATCGGGATGCAGATAGTCGAGCATGCGCTGATAGTGCGTGATCACCATGGCCGACGTTTGCGGCGTGCGGAGTTGGTTGAACCCTTCGGCCACAATGCGCAGCGCGTCGACGTCCAAACCGGAGTCGGTCTCGTCGAGAATGGAGAAAGTGGGCTCCAACACGGCCATTTGAAAGATTTCGTTGCGCTTGCGCTCGCCGCCGGAGAAGCCTTCGTTCACACCGCGGCTCATGAAATGCGCGTCTAAGCCGACCAACTTGCGTTTTTCGCGCAGGAGTTTGAGGAAATCGGCAGCGGGCAGGGGGTCTTGACCGAAGTATTTGCGCTTGGCGTTGAGTGCCGCGCGCATGAAATTGGTCATCGACACGCCCGGGATTTCTATCGGGGCTTGAAACGACATGAAGATGCCTTCGTGGCTGCGATCCTCGGGCTCGAGTTCCAGGAGGTTCTTACCGTTGAAAATCACTTCGCCTTCGGTCACCTCATATTTGGGATTGCCCACCAAGACGTTGGAGAGGGTCGATTTGCCCGAGCCGTTGGGGCCCATGAGCACGTGCACTTCGCCATCGCGAATGGTGAGATCGATGCCGCGAAGTATTTCTTTGCCTTCGACGGAGGCGTGGAGATTGCGTATTTCTAACATGAAACAGTTGCTGTAGGGGAAGAAAAATAGGATGAAAGGTTGGCGTCGACAGAGCGACGCGCGGCGCGCGCAAAAGTGCCCGCACTGTCGCCGACCGTGTGCCGGCGCGAGCTGAAGGACGGCGCGACGCGTGGGGAGCAACGGCGCGATACAGAAAAATATCGCATGCGCCGCATACCTGCGCAAAGATACTGTTTTTTTTCCGGCGCGCCAACTTTTTCCAAGCCGCATTTTCGCCCGCCGCAAGGCGTGATTTCGCCCCAACGTGGCAACCGGCGCCGACTTCTCCCGAACAAACGCGCGAAAACGGGAAACTTTCGACCGAAAACGGGGGGCTTTTCGTCGAAAGTTCGAAGTTTTTCGGGTAACTTGCGGATCGACGGTAATAAAGCAACGGGGAGGGTGAATCTAAATGCAAATATTCATCACAACCCCCGGTATCACCTATGACTTTATGAGGATTGCATACGCTTCGCCCGGGCTTTCACAGCATCGTCTTGCCCGCTTTCCTTTCAAACTATGCCTCGTCACGCAACAATTTGCGCAGGGGTGGATCTCCGTGCTGTTCTAGGCTCTTCCACTTCCCTGCTTCAGCAGAAAGACATGCGCCCGGCACAAGGGGGACAGCGGCGAAACATCTGCCCTATCCCACTACCGATCAGACGATTGTGTGCAGCAAACAAAGAGCCGAAGGAGGAAGTGCAAAAGCTATGCGGACGCGCGCCACCTACGTACGAGTGCGAATTTTGCGCCGAACGGGAAATACAGACATACGAAAATCTTCTGAAAAATTTTGCGACCGACAAATTTATCCGTAACTTTGCCGAACAAAACTCGAATCCTGTACAACGACAAACACCACTTCTGCGAATGGACGAGGATCGCTCTGTTCGCATACAACAAAAACACCCACGATTCCATTGATACCTCCTGCTATGACCTCACGACTTGAACAGCTCGTCGAACGGTTTGCCGACGGACGCAACACGCGATTTGCCAAACTACTCGAAACAAACGAGGCACGTATCCGCTCCTATCTGACCGGCGCTGCACAACCTAAATATGATTTTCTCGAAGCGGTGAGCAAACGACTCGGCGTTTCGATCGATTGGCTCATCACGGGCGAGGGCCGCATGCTGCGCGCTGAAAACCGAGCGGATCATGAGGCGAAGAAAAAGGCGCCGCACAATACGACGCCGGAGGGGCTGCCGGTGTTCGACTGCGATTTCACCTGCGGATTCGACGAACTGGAAAACGATCAGACAACGCAGCCGAGCTTCTACATGGACACGACGTTCAACCGCCAGGCCGATCTCTGGTGTGCCGTACAAGGCCGCAGCATGCTCCCCGATTTGGAACCGGGCGACAAGATTGCGCTGCGCCGCGTGACGATCGACAACCTGGAACCGGGCAACATTTATGCGGTGGTGCTCGACGGACTGCGCACTGTGAAGAAGTTGCGCCGCGTGCCCGGCGATCCGACGATGCTGGAATTCGTGGCCAGCAACCCCGAATACGGTACGGAACGCTATCCCATCAACCGAATTCTTCATCTCTACAAGGTGGTGGGTAAATTGCACGCTTTCTAATTTACCCCCGCGCGCTTTCGCATTTCGTGCCCTGCGCTCCGACTCCACGCCTCCGCGTTTTTCGATTGCACACCCTGTGCTCCGACTACACATCTCTACACGTTTAACCCCACGCCTCCACACTTTCAAATCTCCCCGCCTGTGCGGCGCGCACCTCCTTGCAACCTCAGCGCGCTTCCACCTTCATTTCACACACAACAGGAGGCAAGTTTTACGCTTCTACAACAAAAGCATCCATCGACAGCGTCGTTCGTAACGCTGTCGATGGATGCTCTTTTTGCGGCGGGGGCCTGAGTTAGTATATGCGATACCTTAATTTATATATGGAGTGGAAGGAGAACGAACGCTCCGCCGATAGTTTTCTTCGTGAGGGATTTCAGTCGTGCTTTATTTGAAAGAATTTCGCCTTAGAACACAAGAAAAACACACTTCGCCCCCTTCGCTAAGTGAGAGAGGAGAAAAAGCCCCTCTTTCCTCGCCGCCACCATCTCCAACAGGGAAGATTATTCAATTTATCACGCCTTTCTGTGTCATATTCACCCATATTGTCCCACAAAGGAAAAAAGAAACATAGAAAACAGTTGATTTTCCCCACACATATCAGTTTCTTTTTATTTTTGCTTGTATATTCTCGAACTATACACCGACATGAGCTTCTCATGTTGCCCTTATCTAACCAAAAGACCGCAAATGTGAATAACTTTCGCCGGACTCAGTTCGGTGAAATACAAATCAAGCCTTGACTGAATAAACAACGAAAAGGAAAAGATTCAGCGATTTTCGGCCATCCTATCGCTGTTAAAGAATGCCCAAGCCATCAAAAGTTGCTCTTATGTTGCAGGAAGCCAGACAGATACCGAATTCGAACTAAAAATGAACGACAAACAGGAAAAGAACAAGCGATTACTGGACATCATATCGCAGATAAAGAAAACCCAAGCGATCAAAGGTTTCCCTTATATTGCAGAAAGTCTAACAGACACCGAATTCGAGTTAAAAAATAACGAATTCAGGATCACGATTGTAGGCGAATTCAGTAGCGGAAAATCCACGTTTCTCAATGCCATCATTGGGCAAGACATTCTACCCCATGGGGTGAACGAAACGACGGCAACGGTCACTTACATCCATAATGTCTCGAAAGCTGATCCTCGATTGGACAAAGCGATTGTTCGCTTCCGTGACGAAACGAAGAACGACGTAACGCTCGACGTGAGCAAAGACAAGAGCGCACTCATTGACTATGTGACGACTTCAGAAAACCAATATAATGTGGTGCAAGAT
>ERZ772779.260-NODE-260-length-26304-cov-13.553431_pt1 | contig 26304 bp, 21 predicted proteins | sample MGYA00511360_ERZ772779 | MGnify/ENA primary metagenome ERZ772779 (study PRJEB29015, sample SAMEA2738112) | human oral metagenome | biome: human oral; feature: human-associated habitat; material: saliva | place: China | collected 2231 ...
AGGCCTCCTTGATGCCCTCGAGGCCGACGATGACGCCGCCCTCGGGCAGGTCGGGGCCCGGGATGTAACGCATCAGGTCGGCGACGGTGGCCGACGGGTGATCCAACAGGTGAATAGCACCCGCGATCGTCTCCGAGAGGTTATGCGGGGCGATGTTCGTCGCCATGCCCACCGCGATGCCGGAGGCCCCGTTAACGAGCAGCTGCGGAAACGCGGCCGGAAGGACGTCCGGCTGCATGAACTGATTGTCGTAGTTGGGAACGAAGTCCACCGTGTCCTCGTCCAAACCCGTCACCAGGTCCAGCGCGGCGGGCGCCATGCGCGCCTCCGTGTAACGAGCGGCAGCCGGGCCATCGTCCAGAGAACCAAAGTTACCGTGACCATCGACCAGGGGGACCCGCAGATTAAAGGGCTGCGCCAGGCGCACCAAGGCCTCGTAAATCGCGGAATCGCCGTGCGGGTGAAGCTTACCCATCACCTCGCCGACCACGCGTTGGGACTTCACGTGCCCCTTGTCGGGACGCAGGCCCATCTGATCCATCTGGAACAGGATGCGGCGCTGGACGGGCTTGAGGCCGTCGCGCGCGTCGGGCAGCGCGCGAGCGTAGATGACGGAGACGGCATACTCCAGGAAGGAGCCACGCATCTCTGCCGATACGTCGATCTCGGAGATGTTCTCATCCTTCTCGGGAATATCGACGACCTGGTCCTTCTTAGCCATACGCGCAATTATTGCGCGCCTGAGCGCTCATTTCGACTGGCGCGCCGCTTCGGGGCACAATTGGGGGATGGACACATGGACCCGTATTGAACGAAGCGGCTTTTACCCGAAGGCAGTCGAACGAGCACTCCGCCGCGCCCTGGGGCAGGGCGAACCGCTCGCGACGCTGTGCCAGGTCGATACGGGCTTCGATCGGGGATCCGTGTTCCGTCACCTCACCGTCGTGTCCCTGACGCGCCGGGCCATCGTCCAGCTGCACGTCGACGAACTGGACGGCGGCTCCGCCAACATCGCGACCGCCGTGCACCGCGTGGCCGACATCGCTGGCTACTCCACGATGGAGGTCTTCTCCGACCCCGAACACGCCGACGGCCTGTCCGAATTGACGATCGCGCTGGATCTCAAGGGCGCGCGCCGCCTCGACATGGAACCCGCCCGCTGCGAGGACCCCAATTGCATGGCAGACCACGGCTACACGGGCACCTCGTACCCGGACGACCTGACCTTCCGCATCTCGGCGGCAGCCGACGGCCGGGACGCGCTGGACGAGGCCCTCGAATTCGTCGATCACCTGGCCTCCCTGATGGGAACCCACGGTGAGTGAGCACGCGATGACACTGGACATGCCGGGCGCCGACCTGCCGGGCGCGGCCGACCCCACGATCACGGACGTCATCCCCGCCGCGCTGGCCGCCATCGATCCCACCCTGCCCGGGGCATCGGCGAAGGCCGCCCGCGCGCTGGGCATCGAGGCCGGAGCCGACCAGGTGCTGCTCATCCTCGTCGACGGCTTCGGCTACGAGCTCATGATGGACCACCTGGGCCACACGCCGACGCTGCGCGCCCTGCGCGCGCACATCCAATCGATCCACACGATCGTCCCCTCCACGACCTCGGCGGCGATCACCGCCTTCGGGACGGGCGCGCGCCCCGGCGCCACCAACATGGTGGGTTTCTCGGTGGCGTACGGGGACGGGCTCATGAACCTACTCGCGATGGAGGGCGGCCCGGCTCCCGCCCAGTGGCAGCCGGTGCCCACCTATTTCGAGCGCCTCGGGGCCGAAGGTGTGGACTGCGCGGTCGTCTCCCCAGCGCGCTTCGCCGGCTCGGGGCTGACCGGAGCGGCCCTGCGCGGCGCGCGCCACGTGCCCGCCGACACCCTCGAGCAGCGCGTGAGCGCGGCCCTGCGCGAGCTGCGCGCGGGCACGCCCGTCGTCTACCTCTACTGGTCCGAGATCGACCATTCCGGCCACTCCCACGGCGTCGCCTCGGACGCGTGGATCGGGCAGGTCGAGCAATTCGACGCGGGCCTGTCCACCCTGCTGCGCGGCCTCCCCGGCGGCGTGCGCACGGTTCTGACGGCCGATCACGGCATGATTAACGTGGAGCGCAACTCGATCGTCGACGTGGCCGCGACGCCCGCCCTGCGCGAGGGCGTGAGGATCGTGGCCGGAGAGACGCGGGCGGCCCACGTGCACGCGCAGGAGGGCCGCGCCGAGGAAGTGGAGGCACGCTGGCGCGAGGCACTGGGGGAGAGCGCGTGGATCCTGTCGCGCTCCCAGATGCCCGCCCTCATCGGAGACGGCAGCGGCGCGTCCATCATCGGGGACCTGCTGGTGCTCTCACGCGGGCGTGGCGGCGTCGTCGATTCGCGCACGCAGAGCGCGTCGGCCATCGCAATGCCGGGTATTCACGGGTCGATGACCTCGACAGAGATGCGCATCCCCGTCGTCGTCCTCTCCTAGGGGGCGTCGATTTACGGCTTCGAGCCGAAGAGAATCTCATCCCAGCTGGGCACTGAACGGCGGCCCTTCTTCGATGCCGCGTTGCGGGCCAGGCGCGATCCCGTCGGCCCCTGTGCGGGCACCGAGCCGGTCGCGGTGGGCACGGCCCCGGTCGCGGTGGGCACGGCCTCGGTCGTGGCGGAGGCGGACTCGTCGCCAACGGGGGAGACGACCTTCATCGGAATCGCGGGTGTCTGCTGCTCGTCCGTCTCACCTGAGGCGTCGCTTCCCTCTGTGGGGGAGGGGACCTCGGAGAGCCACGGCAGAGCGTGCGACGAGGTCTGGGTGCCCTCGCGTACCCCACGCTGGGTCACCGGGATGGCTCCCGTCATGGTGGGACGCGGGGCGGGCAGTTCGGGAGCCGCCGAGAAGAGAACATCCTCCTGCTCGGCGGGATCAACCTTGGTGCGGGCGGAGGCCAGCGAGTAGATTCGCGCCGAAATCGGGCCGGTCGACGGCTCGGGCTCGGGGTCCTGTGTCCCTTCTTCCTCGGCGATGGCCGCCAGGTACTCGGCCTCCTCGTCCACGTCGTCGCCCAGGTCGATCTCGATCTGCTGGCGCTTACCGCGCGCCGCATTGAGCTGATCGATGAGAGCCTCGCGGGTACGCAGATCCTCCTCGTCCGGATCAGGCGCGGGCGCGGGGCGCGTGAGGGGAGTGAAGATGGAGGCGGTGGGAGAGGCCGAGACCTGCTCGGTCAGCCACTGCGCCTCCTGATCGATGGCCTCGAGAATACCCGAATTCGACAGGTGCCAATGCGCGCCATGCTCAGCCGCACCCTGCACGAAGGTCACGATGATCTGCCAGGGCTCGCCGGCCTCGCGCGTGGCAGCCCACTCCAGAGAAGACGGGTCGACGCCGCGTGCCGCGAGGCGATCCAGGACCAGATCGCCCATCGTGGGCCCACCCTCCCCGATGCGCACCGCGCGTGCGCGCGTGAGCGCATAGTCCTTCTCCGCCTGCACGGGGGCCTCGAAACGCTCGACAGCACGCACGTCCATCCCGTGCTCGGTCGCGATCTCCTGCGGGGTCGCGCCCGCGCGAAGCAAAGCCTGAATGTCGCGAGGAGCCAGCGTCGGGCGCGACGGAGCGACCTCAACGCGGGGCTTGTCGCGGCGCGTCGCGCCACGGAGCTCGTCCGAGATCAACACAGAGTAGCGTTCACCCTGGGCGTCAGTGAGCACCAGGGATTCGCCGTCGGCGCTGGTCCCGAGCAATTCGAGCTCAATCATCACTTCCTCCTCATACGTCTAGGTGGAATCGTCTCAAATTATGCTGTCAATGTCGCGTAGCAGTGCGCGTGTCACACATACGATGGCACATTACTCCAACAAGTGTTATCCTCCCTGCGCATGGACCACTCGTGCAACAATGCTCGAGGGCGAAAGGGGAGAACCATGGCAACCGATTACGATGCGCCGCGCAAGAATGAGGACGAAGTCTCGGAGGACTCGATCGAGGAGCTGAAGTCCCGTCGCAACGATGCCGGCTCGGCCGAGATCGAAGAAGACGAGAACGAGGCTGCCGAGAATTTCGAACTGCCCGGCGCCGACCTGTCAAAGGAAGAGCTCACCGTCCACGTCGTTCCCCGTCAGGACGACGAGTTCACCTGCTCGCAGTGCTTCCTCGTCCACCATGCCTCGCAGCTCGACCACGTGGATGCCAACGGCAATCCCGTGTGCACCGAGTGCGCGATGTAAGGTAGAGGGATGTTCGGACGAAAGAAGAAGACACACGACGACGAGATCGACGAGGTCGAGGCACTGCCTCGCCTCAGCGACGAGGACGCCGACATCTGGAGCGAACCAGGGCCTCGTAACTACGGGGACGTGGACACCTCCGAAGGCTACGTCGATATGGGAGCCATCCTGTTCCCTGCCCGGCCGGGTATGCAGCTGCGCACCCAAGTCGCCGACGACGGTACCACGGTGCTGCAGATCCTCGTCGTGCTCGGAAACTCCGGCATCCAGATGAGCGTCGCCGCCGCACCGCGCTCGGGCGGGGTGTGGGACGAGCTGCGCGACGAGATCCGCTCCGGCTTCGAGAAGCAGGGCGCCAAGGTCGCCGACATTCGCACCCGCTACGGCAACGAGCTCCTCGTCGACATGCCCATGAAGATGCCCGATGGCCGCTCCGCGACCTCGCGCATGCGCATCCTGGGCCGCGAGGGCGATCGCTGGTTCGCCCGCATCGACATCATCGGCCCCGCAGCCGCCGATGCCGATGCTGGCCTCGAGATCGAGAAGGTCATCGACCGCATCGTCGTTCGCCGCGATGAGCATCCGAGGACCCGTCTCGAGCTCCTGCCTGTCCGTCTGCCCGCGGGTGCTCAGGAAGCCTGACATGTCTTCGTGGATCTCTCGGGTCGGCGCTGCGCTCGGCCTCGACAAGGACGCTCGCTCCCTGGACGCTGCCCTCGACGAGGACTCGGCGCGTGCCGCGCGCGGCGTTACCCCCATTAGCGAGGTGACGGATCGCAGCCATGCGCTGGTCTTCGGCACCCTCCTGGGCATGACCTACCCGCCCGAGGATGGCGCCCAGCGCGTCCTCGTCGCCACCCTCTACGACGGCACCGACACTCTCGAGCTGCGCTGGCCCGGCCGTTCCTCCATTCCGGGGCTCAGCGTCGGACAGCGCCTCGAGGTCGAGGGCACCGTCGGCCGCGTCGGGGAACGCCTGGTCATCATCAACCCGCTCTACCGCGTCATCGCGGGGGAGGGCTGATGCCGACTCCGCGCTGGATGAACCAGGCGACCTCACAGGAGTTCTCCTGGTCGCAGGCATTGGGCGGCACGCGCGGTGTCATCGAAGCCAGCGCACCCGGCCTGGTGTTCGTCGTCGTCTACGTCCTCACGCACGCGCTCGTGCCGACGCTCGTGGCAGCCTTGGCGGTCGCCCTCATCGCCTGCCTCATCCGCCTGATTCAGCGTCAGGGCGTCCAGCAGGCCCTCTCGGGCTTCTTTGGCGTCGTCGTTGGAGTCGTTGTCGCCGCCGCGACCGGACGCGGAGAAAACTACTTCGTGTGGGGTATCGCTACCAACGTCGCCATGTCGGCGGCCTTCGCGGTCTCGGTCATCGCACGCCGCAGCCTCGTCGGATTCTTCTACGCGATGGCAACGGGCCTGCCGAAGGGGTGGCGGACGGACGCCACCCTGCGCTCCCTGCGCCGCCGCTGCGATGCGCTCACGTGGATGTGGGCGGGGCTCTTCGGTGTGCGCGTGGCCGTCCAGGCGCCCCTGTGGGCCGCGGGCGCGGTCGCCGAGCTCGGCGTCGCCAAACTCGCCCTGGGGCTGCCGCTTTTCGCGCTCGGCGCCTGGGCAACCTGGTGGGGCCTGCGCGCCTACTCCTCGTCTTCCTCTGATTCCTCCGAGGAGGGGGACGCGACCGCCTGACGCAGCTGGTCGAGGTCCGCGCCGTTCGCGTCGGGAACTAGGAGCAGCAGCTCGTCGGAGGCCTCGAAGACGTCATCCGCGCTGGGGGTGAGCGGCCGCCCGTCGCGCAGGAGAGCCGCCAGCACCGAGCTGGGCGGGAGCTCCAGGGACTGCACGCGCCTGCCGACGACGGGGGAATCCTCGGGCAGGATGAGCGCGTGCATCGAGACGGCAGCCGTGTTGAAGGAGAAGAGACGCACGGGAACGCCGACCGAGACCGCTTCCTCGACGAGCGCCGTCATGATGCGCGGCGTCGACACCGACACGTCCACGCCCCACGCCTGATCGAAGAGCCACTCGTTCTTCGGGTTATTCAGGCGCGCGACCACGCGCGGAACCGCGAACTCGGTCTTAGCCAGGAGGGAAATCACCAGGTTCGCCTTGTCGTCCCCGGTGGCCGCGACGATAACGTCCGCGTCCTCGACGCCGGCGTCGCGCAGGGCGTCGGGAGAGCAGGCGTCGGCCAACACCCAGTCCGCGTCCGCCACGGAGGAGATGCGCAGCTTCTCGGGCATGTTGTCGATCAGTGTGATGTCGTGGTCGTGGGCGAGGAGCTCCAGGGCGACGCTACGGCCCACCGACCCGGCTCCAGCGATGACGATCTTCATGCTCATTCCTCCATCTTCGGCGGGTTGGCGAGCTGGTCACGCAGGCCCGTCGGGTCCGTCCCGTTGATCGCGAAATACAGTTGGTCGTGCTCTTGGACGACGAAGTCGGGCGCCGCCGTGCGGATCGACCCCAGGCGCGAGGTGAAAATGATTCGGCAGCCGGTGAGATCCTCGACGACTTGGAAACTCAAGCCGTACCAGGCGGGGGAGGGCGTCGCGTTGACGAGTCCCACCGCGCCGGTCGGGTGGGACCAGATGAGCGAGGCGTCCGGCGGGAGCATCCGGCGCAGCACGGACTCGGCGGTGCGCTGGACGGAGGCCACCGTGGGGATACCCAGGCGCTCGTACAGGTAGGCCCGCGTGGGGTCGTAGATGCGGGCCACCACGTGCTCGACGTGAAAAACCTCACGTGCGACGCGCGCGGCAATAATGTTCGAGTTATCACCCGAGGACACCGCAGCGAAGGCGTACGCGTCTTTGATGTTGGCTTGACGCAGGCAGTCCCTGTCCATGCCGACCCCCGTGACCCTGCGGCCGGAAAAATCGGGGGACAGGCGCGAAAAGGCCTTGGAATCCTGGTCAATAATGGCCACGGAATGACCCGCTGCGTCGAGCGTTGATGCCAGGCGGGCGCCGACGCGCCCGCAACCCATGATCACAAAGTGCACGAGAACCAAAGTACCCCTCTCGGGGCGGAATATCCACGCGTGGTCGCGCGCTGTGCCCCAACGTGGGCGCGGTGGACTACGCTTACTATTCGTGACGAACTTGTTGGCCTACGCGAAGCGCGTGCTCATCGGACGCCCGATGCGATCGGACGCGATGGGCCACCAGCTTCTTCCCAAACGCATCGCCCTTCCGATTTTTGCCTCGGACGCGCTGTCGTCGGTCGCCTACGCGCCCGACGAGGTCCTCCTGACGTTGGCGCTCGCCGGCACGATGGCCGCGATGCAGTCCATCTGGGTGGGCGTCGTCGTGGCGCTTGTGCTGGCCGTCGTGGTCGCCTCCTACCGCCAGACCGTCCACGCATACCCCTCGGGCGGCGGTGACTACGAGGTCGTGACGAAGAACCTGGGGCGCTCCTGGGGGCTCCTCGTGGCCTCGGCCCTGTTGGTCGACTACATCCTGACCGTCGCCGTGTCCATCTCCTCGGGCGCCAGCTACATCACGACCGCCGTGCCCGTGCTGGAGGGCTACGAGGTGCCGATCGCCGTGGGCCTCGTCGTCATCCTGGCGACGCTCAACCTGCGCGGGACGCGCGAGGCCGGCAGTGCTTTTGCGGTACCTACGTACGTCTACATGTTCTCCATCGGCCTAATGGTCGTCGTTGGCTTCGCGAAGCTCGCGACGGGACACCTTGGCTCCGCGCCGACGGCCGCCTATGACCTCGTCGCCGCCCCCGGGCACGCGGACGGGCTGGCGGGGCTGGCGGGTGCTTTCCTGCTCATGCGTGCCTTCTCCTCGGGCTGCGCCGCCCTCACGGGCGTCGAGGCCATCTCAAACGGCGTCCCCATGTTCCGCCGACCCAAGTCACGCAACGCCGCGACGACCCTGGCCATGCTGGGCGGGATCGCCGCCGCCATGATGGTCTCGATCCTCTTCCTCGCGCGCGCCACGGGCGTCAAGATCGTGGAGGACCCCGCCTCGCAGCTGACCCTCGACGGCGCGCCGGTCCCCGACAAGACACCCATCGACCCGGCGATCTCCCAGATCGCCTCGGCCGTCTTCGGCCACGGGTCCATCCTCTTCATCCTCATTACCGTCGTCACGGGCTTCATCCTGGTGCTGGCCGGAAACACCGCCTTCAACGGCTTCCCGACCCTGGCCTCGGTCCTCTCGCGCGACTCCTTCCTGCCCCACCAGATGGTGCGCCGCGGCGACCGCCTCTCCTACTCCAACGGCATCGTGGTCCTCACGCTCGCCGCCATCGCGCTGATCGTCGGATTCCAGGCCCAGACCACCCGCCTCATCCAGCTCTACGTCGTGGGCGTCTTCATCTCCTTCACGCTCTCGCAGCTGGGCATGATTAAGCACTGGAACAGGCAGCTGCGCACCCGGCAGTCCGGCCAGGAACGCATGGCGGTGCTGCGCTCGCGCGCTGTCAACATCGTCGGCTTCATGATGACCGGCGCGGTCCTCGTCATCGTGCTTGCTACGAAGCTCACGCACGGCGCGTGGATCACGCTGCTCATGATCGCGGTCGCATTCGGCCTCCAGATCTCGATTCACCGCCACTACGAGACCACCCGCAACCAGCTGCGTGTCGACGACTGGCACGCTCGGCGTGCGCTGCCGACCCGCGTGCGCGCCCTCGTCCTGGTGTCCTCGCTCTCGCGTGCCGCGATGCGCGCGATCGCGGCGGCCCGTGCCTCCTCGCCCACCTCGATCGAGCTCGTGTCGGTGGTCGCCGACGACGAGGAAGAAAACAAGATCCTGCGTCAGTGGAGGGCGTCGGGCGTTCCGGTGCCGCTCACCCTGCTCTCCGCCCCCTACCGCGACATCTCCTCCGTGATCCTGCAGTACGTGCGGGGCAGGCGCCGCGCGATGCCCACCGAGATGCTCGTCATCTACATGCCGCAGTTCCTCGTCACCCACTGGTGGGAGAATTTCGTCCACAACCAGTCTGCCCTGCGTCTGCGCGCCGCCCTGCTCGATGTGCCCGGCGTCGTCATCACGATCGTGCCCTGGCAGCTGGGAGAGGACGACGTCGTCGAAGGACGTCAGCGCGTCAACGACCCGTTCCTGCGCGTCGGGTCCGCTGCCGCCTCGCCCGCGTCTGCCTCCCGCCCACAAGCGTCCACCAAGTCGCCGGGCGAGACCACCGATGAGGAGAACTCATGAGTCAGCGTCCGTCCCGCCGCCGGCCCTCCCCGCGTCGGCGTCCCGACTCCGGGCGCTCGCGCGAGGGGATCGGCGAGATCCTCGAGCTGAGCGTCGGGGAGCCCGCCCACGGTGGCGCGTGCGTGGCCCGCGACGACAGCGGCCGCGTCGTCTTCGTGCGTCACGCCGCCCCCGGGGAGGTCGTCCGCGCGCGGGTGAGCGCCGTCCAGAAGAAGCTCGCGTGGGCGGACGCCGTTGACGTCGTGTCCGCGTCCGCGAATCGAGTCGAGTCCGTCTGGCCCCAGGCGGGTCCCGGCGGCGTGGGCGGCGGCGAGCTCGCGCACCTGACCCCGGCCGCCCAGCGCGACTGGAAGTCCCGCGTGATCGCCGGGCAGCTGCGCCGCGTGGGCGGCGAGGCCTTGGCCGAGGCCGTGGAGGCCCTCGGGGGAGTGCGTGTCGCTCCCGCGCCGGGGGATGAGGATCCGGGCGATCCGTTGACCGGTCGCCGCTCGCGTATCGACGTGGTCATCGACGCGGATGGGCGTGCCGGTATGCACGAGTTCCGTGGCCGCCGCGTGATCGCTCTGGACGACATGCCGCTGGCCGTTCCCGCGATCCGTGAGCTCGGCCTGTTTGACGCTGATTCGCCGTGGCGTCGCCTGTGGAAGCCTGGGGATCGCGTGCGTGCGGTTGCCCCTTCCGGCGGCGATCCCGTCGTCCTGATCGGCGAGGACACGTACGCCGCGGACGGCGTGCGCATCGACGCAGACGTGTTGCGCTGGGACGTCCCCGTCGGCTCGCGCGTTGAGTCGTACCACGTGCGTCCCTCCGGTTTCTGGCAGACACACGTGCGCGGCGCCGAGGTGCTCGCGAACGCCGTGCGTGGAGCCGTGTTCGGCCCGGACGAGGCCGGGGCCGGCCGCGCCGTCATGGAGCTGTACTCGGGCGCCGGCCTGTTCTCCGTGCCGCTCGCGCGCGCCGTCGGTGAGTCGGGGCGCGTCGTGACGCTCGAGGGTGACGAGGGCGCCGTGCGTGACGCCGGCGAGAACCTCGCAGCCTTCGACTGGGTGGATGCCTTCGCCGGGAACGTGGACCGCGAGGGTGTCGTCGACCTGTCCGGCCAGCTGGGCGCCGTGCCTGACGTCGTCGTAGCCGACCCTCCGCGCGCCGGAGCCGGCGCCGAGGTGTGCGAGGCGATCGCCGCCACGGGTACCCCGCGCGTCGTCCTAGTGTCCTGCGACCCGGCCGCCGGCGCGCGCGACCTGCGCACCCTCACCGAGGCCGGATACGAGCTCGAATCGCTGCAGGCGTGGGACCTCTTCCCGCACACTCACCACGTGGAGACGATCTCTGTTCTGAGCCGCTAGCGGCTCCTTCGGCGCTCGAGCATGCGCGAGCCCCACGACGTCTGCGTGCGTGCCTCGATCGCGCGGCGCTGATCGCGGTACATGCGATTCACCAGGTCGCGCTCGGACACCCAGCCGACGACTCGTCGATCAACGTCCACGACGGGAAGCGACTGCAAGCCGGTACGCCGTAGCGCCCCGAGGACCTCGGACGGGGGAGCGGAGGCGGCCACGGCCTCGTCGATGAGAGGCAAATCCGACAGGGGAGCGTCTAGCGATCCGTCCTCCTGCGTGAGCTCGGCCAGGCGCAACGAGGACACCAGGCCGACGAAACGCCCTTTCTCGTTCGTGACGGGCAGCGCCGTCTCCCTCGTGCGACGCAGGGCGGCGATCGCGGACGCGGCGCTCGACGTAGCGGGCAGAGTCTCTGGAACCTGCAGCATCCACTCGGACGCCGCGCGCGTACCCAGCAACGTGCCCTCGACCGGGTCGTCGAGCACGTCCCCGCGGCGACGCAGCTTCTCCGTATAGATCGTCGCCCGGGTGAGGAAACGCGACGCGCCGGTCGCGATGACGACCGCGAGCATCATCGGAAGGATCAACGAGAACTGGCCGGTCATCTCCACGATGATGAGGACCGCCGTCATGGGAGCGCGCGCGGCACCCGCGAACGCCGCGCCCATGCCGACTACCGCGAAGACGCCGACGGGAGAACCCGACAGGGGAGAGACGACGTCCCCGAAGGCGGCTCCCGCCATCGCGCCGATGAACAGCGTGGGCGCGAAGACTCCGCCCGAGCCACCCATGCCGATCGTAAACGACGTATAGACGGCGCGCCCCAGCATCAGCGCCAGCAGAAAGCCGATCGAGAAGTTCCCAGCGATCGCCTCCTCCTCCAGCGGATAACCCGACCCGTACATGTACGGGAACGCGACGAGGCCCCCGCCGAGGACGAGGCCGAGCACACCCGGGCGCGCCCACTCGGGCAGGCGCGTACGCGCCCACAGCCAGTCGATCGCGTCCTCGCAGGCGTAGAGAATCTTCGAGAAGCCGAGGCCACACAGCCCCGCGACGAGGCCGAGGAGGGCCACCCACCACATGTCCGACATCGACGCGAAGGTCAAGTTGTCGGCGACACGCACGACCATCTCGTCTCCCTGCAAGAGGCGCGCCACGATCGAAGAAGTCACGGCGGAGAGCACCACGAAGCCGAAGGTCTCGGCCGTGAACTCCACGAGGATAACCTCCAGGGCGAAGACCGCGCCCGCGAGCGGCGCGTGGAACGTCGCCGCGATGCCCGCCGCGGACCCGCACGAGGCCAACAGGACGACGCGGGAGACGGGCATATGCAGCCACGAGGCGATGGTGGAGCCCAGGGAGGCCCCCACCTGAACGATCGGTCCCTCGCGTCCGGCCGAACCGCCCGAGCCGATGGTCAGAGCCGAGGCCAGGATCTTGACGACCGCGACGCGCCCCGGGATGCGCCCGCCCTTGCGGCGCACCGCGAGCATCACCTCGGGAATGCCATGACCCTTTGCCGAGGGCGCGAAGCGCTGGATGAGCGGACCGTACAGGAGGCCCGCGACGGCGGGAGAGAAGAGCAGGAACAGCCACGGCGCCCACCCCCACAGCCCATGCGAGTCCCCGATGTGCGTCGTGTACTCCTCGAAGCCCGTCGACACCCACGTCCACCCGCGGATGGCCAGGTTAAAGAGCACGGCGGCAGCGCCGACGACAGCGCCAACGAGTGCGGCGGCGACGCCGAGCAGGGAACGATGGGAGGCGAGGGTGTGGCCGACGCGAACGCGCGTCCCCGCAGCCGAGCGCTCGGACCGCGGGGACTGATCGGTGGGGCTCACAGGTTCGCAATCTCCACGTGAATGGGGGTATCGGTGGCGATGCCCCAGACGGTGCGGTAGAAGGACAGCTCCGAGAGCAAGGCGTCCTTGATGTTCTGAGCCGACCGGAAGCCGTGTCCCTCGCCCTCGTAGAGCTTCAGGGCGACCGCGTTGCCCGCGGCGCGCAGGGCCTCGTACATCTCCTTCGCCTGCTCGACGGGCACGACCGGGTCGTCGGTGCCCTGCAGGAGCATGAGCGGCGCCTTGATATCGGCGACGCGGTTGATGGGCGAACGCTGTGCCCACACCGGGTCGGACGGGTCGTCGGTGCCCAGCAGGATCGCGTCGTAATGCGACTCGAACTTGTGGCTGGTCTCCGCCAGCTTCACCAGGTCGGCGATACCGGAGAACGACGCGCCCGCCGTGAAAACGTCGGAGGATGCAAGCGCGTTGAGCACGGTAAAGCCACCGGAGGAGCGTCCGCGGATCGCGACGCGCGCCGGGTCGACGCGGCCCAGGTCGATGAGGTAGCGGGCGCCATCAATGCAGTCCTGGACGTCCATGACGCCCCAGTTGCCGTTGAGACGCTCACGATAGGCGCGGCCAAAAGACGTGGACCCACGGAAGTTCACGTCCAGGACAGCGAAGCCGCGGCTGGTCCAGTACTGGAAGGGCACCTGCAGGCCGGGGCGCGCGGCCTCTGTCGGACCGCCGTGCACGTTGACGATGAGCGGGGGCAGCTCGCCCTCGGGAGCCTCACAGTCCGGGTTGACGGGGGCGTAGTAGAAGCCGTGGGCCTCCTCGCCGTCCTGCGTCTTCCACGTGATCATCTCCGCCGTGGACACGAGGGCCGTGGGGACCTCGGCCTCCGACGACGGACGCAGCACCTTGGTCTTGCCGCGCGACACCTCAATGATCGCCGGGGTGTGCGTGGCTGAGTCGGCCAGGAAAACGACGCGGCCGTCGGCGGCCGCCACGTTACCGATGGGCCACCAGCCGGTGGCCCACTCCTCCGTCAAGCCGTTGTCGATGCGGACGGTGCCGATATGCCAGACCTGGTCCTCGGCCCACGAGCACACCAGATAGTCGTTATCAAAGTTGTCGTAGGAGTGCAGGCCGAGGTGCCAGTGCGGGTGCGAGAACGCGCGCTTGCCCGGGTGCAGGGCGCGGGTACGCAGGCGCGACGTCCACGCGTTCGGGTCCTCGCCTTCCTTCCACGTGAAGCCCTGGGTGCGGTACAGGTTCGCCCAGCCGGAGGAGTCATCCACGTGGATGAGCTCGCCGTCAAGGGTCCAGCGAGGTTCGTAGACGCACACGCCCGGCTGGTCGACCAGGACGATCTCCTGGTCGATGGCGCCCTCGAAGGTCAGGGACGCGACGTGCAGCTGCGAATAGGTCCACGGCATGTTCGGGTGATTCCACGAGAGCCACGCCAGCTTCGTGCCGTCGGGGGAGACCGTGGGGGCCTGCGCGAAGTCGGTGCCGTCGAAGACCGGGATGATTGCGTCGTTGTCGCGCGCCGCGGAGCCATCCAACGGGATCGCGACGATCGAGTTCACGGGCTCGCCCTCGCCTGAATGGTCTTCGGCGACCGCGTAGACGAGGTCGCGCACGTCAGCGATCCAGAAGTCGCCGTAACGCACCTTCGACAGGGGAGTCAGCGGACGGACACCCCGGCGCGCATCCGCGGTGTCGAAAGCGTAGACGCGGCCGTCCGTGCGATCGGAGAAGACGATGAGGCCGTGGTGAACCGCGTAGGCCTTGCCGCCGTACTCGTGGACGCGGGTGCCGACGTCGGGCAGTCGGGTGCCGTCGATCAGCGGGAGGACCTCGCCCGTCTCACCGGTGCTCCGGCGGCGCAGGAGCGTACCACGGCCGCCTTGCAGCGGATGCCCCTCCACCCAGTAGGTGTCCGGACCATCGACGCGGACCTGGGACAGGGTGACGGAGCGGGCAGTGAAAGAATCGCCCGTGATCGGTGACTTCCAGATGCCGTGGGGTGCGACGGTGACGGACATAGTGCCTCCTAGATCGGTTGGCGAGCCAATACCTCCATCTTAATGCGCGTCCATGGGGCCTGCGCGGATCGGGACCCGATGCCCCCGTTTTGATCTGTAGGTGAGACGATGGGCAACTACACTAGAAACCATGTCTGGAGCACCAACGACGCGTGACCTGTTGTCGCGCTGTACCGCCCCTCGTGAGCTGCGTCGCCTCGAGCGGGGACAGCTCGATCAGTTGGCGGCGCAGATCCGCGCCTTCCTGATTGACAACGTGTCGCGCACGGGAGGACACCTCGGCCCGAATCTGGGTGTCGTGGAGCTGACGATCGGTCTGCATCGTGTCTTCCGTTCCCCCCAGGACACGATCGTGTTTGACACGGGGCATCAGTCGTACGTGCACAAGCTGTTGACGGGCCGTCAGGACTTCTCGTCTCTGCGCAGTCCGGGAGGCCTGTCGGGGTACCCCTCGCGCGCCGAGTCTGAGCATGATGTTGTGGAGTCCTCCCACGCCTCGTCCTCCCTCGCGTGGGTGGATGGCATTTCTCGCGAGAAGCACCGCCGCGGGGAGCGCACGTGGACGGTCGGCGTCATAGGCGACGGCGCTCTCACGGGCGGCCTGGCTTGGGAGGCCCTCAACAACATTGCGGCCTCCAAGAACCGTCGCATCGTCATCGTCGTCAACGACAATGGCCGCTCCTACGCCCCGACCATCGGCGGCCTCGCGGAACACCTGGATGCGCTGCGCACCTCCGCCGGATACGAGAAGGCCCTCGCCTGGGGCAAGCAGCACCTCCTCAGCCACGGCACCCCCGGTCGAGCCGCTTACGACGCGCTCCACGGGCTCAAGTCGGGCATCAAGGATGCGCTCATGCCGCAGGTCATGTTCGAGGATCTGGGCCTGAAGTACATCGGTCCCGTCAACGGGCACGATATCTCCTCGGTCGAGACGGCGCTGCGTCGGGCACGGTCGCTCGACGAACCCGTCATCGTCCACATGATCACCGAGAAGGGGCGCGGCTACAAGCCCGCGGAAAAGGATATTGCGGACCGCTTCCACGCCGTTGGCCCGATTCACCCGGAGACGGGCCTGCCGGTCGCCCCCGAACGCTTCGGGTGGACAGGCGTGTTCGCCGACGAAATCTGCGCCCAGGCGCGGGTACGCGATGACATCGTGGGCATCACCGCCGCCATGATGAAGCCCGTCGGCTTGGGCCCCATGCACGAGGCCTTCCCGGGGCGCGTCATCGACGTGGGCATCGCGGAGGCCGAGGCCATCGCGTCGGCCTCCGGCATGGCGTACGAGGGCGCCCACCCCGTCGTCGCCCTGTACGCGACCTTCCTCAACCGCGCCTTCGATCAGCTCCTCATGGACGTGGCGTTGCATCGCGCTGGCGTCACCGTCGTCCTTGACCGCGCCGGAATCACGGGCGCGGACGGTGCCTCCCACAACGGCGTGTGGGACATCGCGATGTGTTCGCTGATCCCCGGGATTCGCTTGGCCGCCCCTCGCGACGAAGACACGCTGCGCGCCGAGCTGCGCGACGCCCTCGACGTCGACGACGCGCTCACGGTCCTGCGCTACCGCAAGGGCTCCCTGCCCGACCCGATGCCCGCGCTGCGCGCCGACGGGGGAGTGGATGTCCTCCTCGACGAGGCCGGGGCCGACTCGAGCCCGAAGGTGCTCATCGTCGGAACCGGCGCCTGCGCGCCCGACGCGATCGAGGCCGGCCGCCGCCTGGCGGCAGATGGAATCGGCGTCACCGTGGTCGACCCGCGCTGGCTCCTGCCCCTCTCGCAGCGCCTTGTTGGCATGGCTGCCGGTTACGACGCCGTCATTAGCGTCGAGGACGGGATCGTCCGTGGCGGCTTCGGGTGGGCACTGCGTGACGGACTGACACAGGCCGCAACGCCCGTGTACTGTCTTGGGGTTCCCCAGGTCTTCCCAGAGCACGGGGAACGGGCCCAGATGATCGCGGACTTCGGCTACGACGCGGACGGGATCGAGCGCGCGGCGCGCGCAGCCGTATCCGCGCTCGGGGCGCGCGAGGGCTAGACGCCGAGCGCGTCGCAGATCGGGTCGAGCGTGAGGTCGATCTGCCAGTCGCGCGCGCCCCGCGCCACCATGCGCTCCTCGACTTCGTCGCCCGACGGACGCGACAGGTCCAGGGGAGCCCACGCGAGGTAGCGCTGCACCTGCGGGGCCAGCACAACCTCGGGAGCCAGGCCCAGGCCCGACGCGACGGAGGCGACCGCACTGCGCACCGTGCCCAAGCGCGCCGCCGAGGCCTCGTCAATGCGAGCCCACTGGCGAGGCTCCGGGATCGAGCCGGGCTGCACGGGCTTACGCTTGGGAGGCAGCTCGTCCTCCGTCATGGCGGCCACGCTGGCGAGGGCTCGCATCCACTCGTCCTCGAACTGGCGGGCGATGGGAGAGCGGAACTCGCTGATGGACATCAGGGCGCGCTTGTTGCGCGGAGGATTCGAGGCCGCGCGCACGAGGGCGGCGTTACGCACCAGGCGACCGGGGGACATGTCGATGCGACGCGCAATCGATTCGCGCGTCTCCCACAGGGCCTTCAGGACACCCAGGCCGCGGCGGGAGCGAATCTTGCCCGCACCGGGCAAGGAACGCCACCGATCCAGCTTCGCGGCCGGGGGCGCAACCGTGAGCGCGTAGGCGAACTCCTGCTGCGCCCACTCCCAGCGCCCCATCTGATCGAGTCGCTTCGAGAGACGATAGTAGAGCTCCGTCAGCAGTTCGACGTCCAAGGCCGCGTAGCGCAGCCACTCCTTGGGGAGGGGACGCACCGACCAGTCCGACGCCTGATGGTCCTTGACGAGGCCGAGCCCGAGGAGCTGCTCGGCGACGGCCGCCAGGCCGAAACGCTCCAAGCCCACCAGGCGCGCCGCGACCTCGGTATCGAAGAGCGAAGGGGCGCGCAGGCCAACCTGGCGAAGATTCGGCAGATCCTGCAGAGAGTCGTGCAGCAGCCACACGTCCTCCACGCCCGGCTGAAGCACGGACAGGTCGGGCAGGGCGTGCGTGTCGATCAAAAACGTGCCGACGTCCTCGCGTCGGATCTGCACCAGGTAGGGGTCGGCGCCGTAGCGGAAGCCCTGAGCGCGCTCCACGTCGAGCGCAACGGGGCTCGATCCAGCGGACAGCGCGCGGGCGGCCGCTTCTAGGTCGCGCTGAGTGTCAATGACGGCAGGGGTCCCCCCACGCGGCTGCGCGATGAGCTCCGGATTGTCCGTATCGCCCTGCGGCAAGCCGCCACCGTTGTTGACCAGCACTCAGACTCCTTCGAGGTGACGGATGGGGACGATGCCGGCCGTGCGGCGCATGACGTCCGCCCATCCAGACAGATGCTCCCCAAGATACTCGCTGGTGGGCGTCCACGACGCGCGCACCTCGACGAACAGCGACGAGCCTCGCAGCTCGAGCCCGCCGAATGTCTCGCTCATTTCGCGCGTGACCGTGCCCGTCATGTCGTGGAAGCCGGCGCCCGCGCCGTCAAGGCAATCGACCATCCAGCCCCACACGCCCTCGGCCAGCATCGGGTCGATAGCCATGTCGGCGTCCACCTGGGTGCGCATCTGGCACACGATACGGAAGGTGCCGTTCCAGCCGATCTGCTCCACGGGATCGTGTAGCACGATCATGCGACCGGTCGACAGGGGCTGTCCAGCAGGGTCCTCGTCTATCGTGCGCATCGCCAGTGCGGCCGTAAACGGCGCCAAACGACGAGGCGGGGGCACCTCTTCGAGGAGGATGTGCGGCAGGTGGTCGGCCTGTCGCAGGGACAGCAGAGCCCGAACAAACTCCTCGGGCACCGCGTTTTCATTCACGCTTAAAATCGTAAAGGTGTCATCTCTTCTTGTGGGCCAGACGCGCCGCTAAGGGCCATCTCGATAAGTAGCGGGTACGTGTTCCTCGCAACGTATCGAGATGGCCCCGCGTTTTACAGGCCTCGCGGATTGCGCAGAATGAACGCCGTTCGCGGCCCCACATGGACGACGTCACCGGACTGGTAGTCCTTGTGATCGTCATCGCCAGCCGTGTCGATGACCGTGTGCCACAGGTGCCCATACTTGGCGTCAGGCAGCGTAAAGTCGACCGCCTCCGGCGCGGCGTTGATGAGCAGCAGGAAGTCGTCGTCGAGGATGCGCCGTCCGTTGGCGTCGGGTTCGCGGATCGCGTCCCCGTTGTAGAAGACCATCGTGGAGCGAGCCCACGGCTGGTTCCATTCCTCTTCCGTCATGTGCGTGCCGGCGGGCGTGAACCACTCGATCTCGCCCAGGTCCGACTCGCCACCGCGCTTCGCGGGTCCCTCAAGGAAACGACGCCGACGCATCACCGGGTGATCGCGACGCAGGTGGATGAGGTGGCGGGTGAAGCGCAGCAGCTCGTAATCGTGCTCGTCGAGATCCCAGTTGATCCACGACAGCTCGTTGTCTTGGCAGTACACGTTGTTGTTGCCGCGCTGAGTGCGACCCAGTTCGTCGCCGTGGGCGATCATGGGCACGCCCTGGGAGAACATGAGAGTCGTCAGGAAGTTACGCTGCTGGCGGTAGCGCAGCTCGATGATCTCCTCGTCGTCCGTGTCGCCCTCGGCTCCGCAGTTCCACGAACGGTTGTCGTTCGCGCCGTCCGCGCCGCCTTCGAGGTTCGCCTCGTTGTGCTTCTCGTTGTAGGACACGAGGTCGCGCAGCGTGAAGCCGTCGTGTGCGATCACGAAGTTGATGGACGCCATGGGCTTGCGTCCCGTGGTGCCGTACAGGTCCGAGGAGCCGGCGAGGCGGGAGGCAAAATCGGGCAGCGAGGAGAATTCGCCGCGCCAGAAGTCGCGCACCGTGTCGCGGTACCTGCCGTTCCACTCCGACCACAGGGGAGGGAAACCGCCGACCTGGTACCCGTCGGCGCCCACGTCCCAGGGCTCAGCGATGAGCTTGACCTGCGAGACGACCGGGTCCTGGTGAATCAGGTCGAAGAACGCGGAGAGGCGGTCGACCTCGGCGAACTGGCGTGCCAGCGTGGAGGCGAGGTCAAAGCGGAAGCCATCCACGTGCATCTCTGTCACCCAGTAGCGCAGCGAGTCCATGATGAGTTGGAGGACCTGCGGGGAACTCATGAGCAGCGAATTGCCGGTGCCGGTCGTGTCGAAATAGTGCTGACGGTCCCCGTCCACCAATCGATAGTACGAGGGGTTATCGATGCCGCGGAATGACAGGGTGGGGCCCATGTGGTTGCCCTCGGCCGTGTGGTTGTAGACCACGTCGAGGATGACCTCGATGTTGGCGGCGTGCAGGGCCTTGACCATCGCCTTGAACTCGGACACCTGAGCGCCGGGTTCCTTCGTGGCCGCGTAGGCGTTATGCGGCGCGAAGTAGCCGATCGTGTTGTATCCCCAGTAGTTCGACAGGCCCTTGGCCTGCAGCGTCGTGTCGTTGGTGAACTGGTGGATCGGCATGAGCTCCACGGTGGTGACGCCGAGCTTCGTGAGGTGCTCGATGATCGCCGGGTGCGCCATGCCGGCGTAGGTGCCGCGCAGCTCCTCGGGGACGTCGGGGTGGCGCATCGTCATGCCCTTGACGTGCGCCTCGTAGATGATCGACTCCGAGTAGTCGTGCCCCGGGCTGCGGTCGCCTTCCCAGTCGAAGAAGGGGTTGACGACGACGGAGTGCATGGTCGCCTTGGCGGAGTCTCCACCCTTGAGGCTGAGGGGATCGTCCGCCTGGTAGGAGAGAAGATCGAGAGAGTCCTTGAGTTGTCCCTCGATGGCCTTGGCGTAGGGGTCGAGGAGAAGTTTGGAGGGGTCGCAGCGCAGGCCTCGAGTGGGGTCCCAGGGGCCCTCGATGCGGTAGCCGTAGCGCTGGCCGGCCCGCACCTGCGGGACGTAGACGTGCCAGACGTAGGCATCCACCTCGGTCATGGGGATGCGCATTTCGTTGAGCTCGTCGTCCAGGAGGCACAGGGTCACCGAGGTGGCGACCGACGAGTAGATCGCGAAGTTGGTGCCGGTTCCATCAAAGGTGGCACCCAGCGGGTAAGCCTTACCAGGTCGAGTTTCCATACGGACAAGGGTCGCACGGATGACGCTCGAAGGGCACAAATCCGCCCAAAATTGAGCGTGTGACTTGGATAACGGGCGTTTGGTTTTGCAATCTACCCGCAAGGTCTGTTAAGGTTTTACCCGTTGCGAAGAACGGTCAACGTTCTGAGAGACGCGGATGTGGCTCAGTTGGTAGAGCATCACCTTGCCAAGGTGAGGGTCGCGGGTTCGAGTCCCGTCATCCGCTCGGGCGATTGGCGCAGCGGGAGCGCGCTTCCCTGACACGGAAGAGGTCACTGGTTCGATCCCAGTATCGCCCACGCGTTTCCCAGCTTTAAAGCTGGGTTTTTTTTATATCATTTTGTATTGTCATGGCAGATCCATCTACTTATAAACCAGCTCCTGGCCAAATTCCTACTTCTCCGGGCGTCTATCGTTTTCTCGATGAGCAGGGCAGAGTCATCTATGTTGGCAAGGCCAAAAATCTGCGCCAGCGCCTGAGTAACTACTTCCAGGATCTAAGCGCACTACATCCACGCACCCAAAAAATGGTGACCACCGCAGTGGCAGTTAAGTGGACTGTGGTGCAAACCGAGGTGGAATCGCTGGCCTTGGAATATTCCTGGATTAAGGAATTTAACCCGCGCTTCAACGTCATGTATAAGGACGACAAGTCCTACCCCTACCTGGCTGTAACCATGGGCGATACCATTCCTCGCGTTCAGGTTATGCGTGGGGCACGTAAACCTAAAGTGCGTTACTTTGGGCCATTTGTGCAAGCCTGGTCTATTCGCGACACAGTTGATCAACTACTGCGGGTATTCCCGGTACGTACCTGCTCCCAAGGGGTACTAAAACGCGCCCAAGCCTCAGGTCGCCCCTGCTTGCTGGGCTATATAGATAAATGCTCAGCTCCCTGTGTAGGGCGCATTTCAATAGAAGATCACTACGCTCTAGCGGAAGATTTTTGCTCTTTCATGTCTGGGCGCACCGGTCCCTACGTGCGTGAGCTTGAGAAACAGATGCAGGCCGCAGCTCAAAAGCTGGACTATGAGCGGGCTGCGCGCTTGCGTGACGATATTGCCGCCTTGAAAAAGGTAATTGAAGCTAACGCCGTGGTACTTCCAGATGCCACTAATGCCGACGTTTTTGCCCTGGTACGCGACGAGCTAGAGGCCGCTGTGCAGGTCTTTCATGTGCGTGGCGGACGTATTCGCGGTCAGCGCGGCTGGGTGGTGGAATTAGTTGAGCCTTTGGATGACGCCGCCCTACTGGAAAACCTAATCGAGCAGGTTTATGGGGACGCTACCCCTGGACGCGGTAACACGCAGGCCCCTACCAGCGTGGACGACGTCGCCCACAGCGACACCTCAGCTGTACCGCGAGAAATCCTGGTGCCCACCCTGCCCCAAAACCTAGACGCTTTACGTGACTGGCTTAGTTCGCTACGTGGCGCCAATGTAGAAATTAGGGTGCCGCACCGGGGCGACAAACGCGCCTTACTGGGCACAGTGCTAAAAAACGCTGAAGACGCCATGCGCCTACATAAAGCCAAGCGCGTAGGTGACCTAACCCAGCGCTCAGCGGCGCTAGAAGAACTCGCCCAAGTTTTAGAACTAGAAACCGCCCCGCTGCGCATTGAATGCTATGACGTCTCCCACACCCAGGGCACCCACCAGGTGGCCTCAATGGTGGTCTTTGAAGACGGCGCCCCCCGCAAGAGTGAATACCGCAAATTCATTATTCGCGGTGAAGACGGCAACGGCGCAAGTGATGACACCGCTGCTATGCGTGAAGTGCTAACCCGTCGAGTACGCCGCTACCTGGCTGCCTCTGGGCACCCGGAAATGAGTGGGGAAGACGAGGACGGCGTCACCATTACCTCCGGCCCTATTGACCCGCAAACGGGCAAACCTAAACGCTTTGCCTACGCCCCTTCACTGATTGTGGTTGACGGTGGTCTGCCCCAGGTCAATGCCGCCCAGGCCGTAATTGAGCAGATGGGCGCTGACATCCCCGTAATTGGCTTAGCTAAGCGCCTGGAGGAAGTGTGGGTGCCCGGCCACCAATTCCCAGTGATCTTCCCGCGCACTTCAGCGGCCCTATATCTGCTGCAATATTTGCGCGACGAATCCCACCGCGCCGCCATCACCCACCACCGCAAACGCCGGGCGCAAGCTATGACCCGTTCAGTACTAGATGAGGTACCCGGTTTAGGCCCAGCCAAGCAGAGCGCATTACTACGTCAATTTGGTTCAGTAGCGGCCATGCGTGAGCTTAGCGTCGAGCAGTTAACCCAGGCCAAAGGGGTAGGACCTGCATTAGCGCAGGCCATCAAGGATCACCTGGATGCACATCCGGCGGGTGGGGCTAAAAAGAATAGCCATAAATAACCGCAGGCTGTTAACACGCACCCAAACATGCGATTATGAGTTCATGACCCACAGCGAAAGCGCATCACTTAACACTGTCCCACACGGTATTCCTGTACTAGATGCGCAGGCCGCACCGGTTGAGCCTGCTCAGCGTCCTGAATTATTAATTGTCACCGGCATGTCTGGGGCCGGGCGTTCACGTGCCGCCATGGCTTTGGAAGATCTTGACTGGTATGTGGTTGATAACCTGCCGCCCCAGATGCTGCCAGCCCTGGCAGGCATGATGACTGCTGACGGCGGGGGAGTGCACCGCCTGGCTGTGGTGGTGGACGTGCGTAGCCGTGACTTTTTCAGCCAGTTCTTTGACTATCTAAAGCGTCTGCGTGACACGGACGTAAACTACCGGGTTATTTTCTTAGACGCTTCAGATGCTGCCCTGGTGCGCCGCTTTGAGTCTTCACGCCGCCCGCACCCACTGCAGGGGCGGGGGTCAATTTTGGAAGGTATTAACCGCGAGCGCGCACTGCTAGGCGATCTACGTGCCCGCGCTGATGACGTGATTGATACTTCAAATTGCTCCGTGCATGACCTGTCACGCCAGATCCGTGATCTGGTGGCTACCGAGTCTGATTTGGCGTTAAAGATCAACGTGATGAGCTTTGGTTTCAAATACGGCATTCCGCTGGATGCAGATTATGTATGCGATGTGCGTTTTATTCCTAACCCTTACTGGGTGGGGGAGCTGCGCCATTTAACTGGTCGCGATGCGCCGGTGGCTGAATATGTCTTTGCTCAGCCCGGTGCAGCTCAATTTGTTGACCAATATGCCAACCTGCTGGTTCCGGTTCTGCCACACTATTTAGATGAACTTAAACCGAACGTCACGATTGCGATGGGATGCACCGGTGGTAAGCACCGCTCGGTGGCTAGCGCAGAGCGTGTGGCTGCGCATTTGCAGGCAGCCGGTTTCAGTGTGCGTACCTATCACCGTGACTTGGGACGGGAGTGATGAGTGTGGCGTTAAGTAATAACTTTGTGAAAACTGATGAACCAGGTGGTACCCGCCGTGATCGGGTAGTAGCCCTGGGTGGTGGCCATGGTTTGTCTGCCACCTTAAAGGCGTTGCGTAGCATCGACATTGACCCCACCGCAGTGGTTACGGTTGCCGATGATGGCGGCTCTTCTGGGCGCCTGCGCCGCGAGTTTGACTGTCTGCCACCGGGGGATTTGCGTATGGCTTTAGCTGCGCTTTGTGATGACTCCACCGACTGGGGCACCACTTGGCGTGACGTTTTACAGCACCGTTTTAAAGGCCAGGGAGAGTTGGATAATCACGCCCTGGGAAACCTGCTGATTTTGGCGCTATGGCAGTTGCTTGAAGATGATTTGGCGGGTCTTGACTGGGTAGGTAGGCTGCTCAATATTCATGGGCGAGTGGTGCCTATGAGTTCTTCACCGCTGGTTATTGAGGCTGATTCTTGGCAGGGCGATAACTGTGAGCATTTAAGTGGCCAGGCGGCCGTGGCTAAGGCTACTGGTTGTGTAAAACATTTAGCGGTGGTGCCTGCAGATGCTGACGCTCACCCTGAGGCTGTGCGCGCTATTGACGCAGCTGACTGGGTACTGCTGGGGCCGGGCTCTTGGTATACCTCAGTGCTACCGCATTTACTGCTGCCAGCCATGCACCGAGCTTTGGTCTCTACTAAGGCTAAAAAGGCTGTGATCATGAATTTGGGGACCGCTAAAGCTGAGACTGTAGGTATGGGGGCGGCAGATTTGCTGGAGGCTTTAGAGGCTTACGCCCCTGATCTACGTATTGATGCGGTTATTTGCGATCCACGCCAGTGTGGCGATCGCGCCCGCCTAGTGGCCTGCACGAAGCGTATGGGTGGCACTTTGATGGAGTTTGAAGTATCTAGGGACGCTTATGGGTGGGTGCATGACCCGCTCTTGCTAGGATCTGCTTTGAAACAGACCTTTGAGTCCCTGGGAGCTTAGTAAATGTCTTTGACTTTAGACGTTAAAAACGAGCTAGCTTGCGTCGTTCCTGCCAGTGTTAAGGAGGCGCAGGCAGAGGTGGCGTCTATATTGCGCTTTGCCGGTGGCTTGCAGCGTCTAAGGTCTGGCTACTTGGTGTATGCCGAATTAGATCATCAAGCTAGTGCCCAACGGCTGCGTAAACTTATTGCCCGCTATTACAAGGTAGAAACTGAGCTGATCAGGCTTAATCAGACCACTCCCGAGCGTGGGGAGCGCTATATGGTGCGCACCTTGGATAGCGGCAATAAACTGGCTGTAACTGGTCCTAGTAATCTATTTGCGCGGCAAAGCGGGCTGTTAAATTCCAAAGATGAACCGGTGTTGGGTCTACCTAAGCCGGTGATTTGGGGTGGTCGCACTGTAGTTGGTGCAGCTTGGCGGGGAGCTTTTCTAGCGCGCGGCTCATTAACTGCCCCGGAGCGTTCCTATGCCATGGAGGTGACCTGCCCTTCTGAGCAGGCAGCGGTGGCTTTGGTGGGGGTAGCTAAATCTATCGATTTAACCGCCACGCACCGTGAAGCTAGGCGCAGTTACCGGGTGGTGATCCGTGACGGGGAAGCTATTTCTAAAATGCTTACCCGTATGGGAGCTAAAAAGACGGTGGCCCTATGGGATGAGCAGCGTTCGCGGCGTGAGTCGCGTGGTACTGCTAACCGCCTAGCTAATTTCGACGACGCCAACTTGCGTCGCAGCGCCCGGGCGGCGGTAACTAATAGTGCCAAGGTAGAGCGCGCCTTTGAAATTTTGGGTGATGACATCCCTGAAAACTTGCGCCAAGCTGGTTTGTTGCGTTTGGAGCATAAGCATGCGTCTTTAGAGGAGCTGGGTCAGTTGGCGACGCCGCCGCTGACTAAGGATGCTATTGCTGGGCGGATTCGGCGCTTGCTGGCTAGCGCCGATAAGGTCGCTCACGAGCGTGGTATTGCTGACACTAGCTCGGTGCTGACCGGGGAGATGCTCGAAGACTGACGCCTATCGTGTTTGCATTAACAACGATGTGACCAAAGCCGTTTAATGGGACTTAAGTCCCATTAAACGGCTTATCTGCTTTGAGTATGTATACGATCCTTTACGCTCTGTGAAATCCGTAAGGGGCAAATTGCAAAACTGGATAGGCAAGCGGGCTTTTGTGAGGATAGACTGGCTGCGTCCGGTAAGGAACCGCACCTCGCGGGATCTGACTCCGGGGCACGTAAAGTGCATTTGACCAAGAAGAACTGTGCGCTATGTGCGCACTAGGAGGACACAAAGTGACCACCCGCGTTGGTATTAACGGCTTCGGCCG
>ERZ772779.265-NODE-265-length-26073-cov-32.981628_pt1 | contig 26073 bp, 19 predicted proteins | sample MGYA00511360_ERZ772779 | MGnify/ENA primary metagenome ERZ772779 (study PRJEB29015, sample SAMEA2738112) | human oral metagenome | biome: human oral; feature: human-associated habitat; material: saliva | place: China | collected 2231 ...
AAATGGAGGTTTAAACTATGAATAGAGTAGATAATATAATCATCGGCTTCGGTAAGGCCGGAAAGACACTAGCAGGATATCTAGGAAGCAAGGGCGAGAAGACCGTTTTGGTAGAGAAGTCACCTTTGATGTACGGAGGAACTTGCATCAATGTGGGATGCATTCCGTCGAAGTTTCTCGCAACTAGTGCTGACCGTAAGGCATATAGCCAGCTAGGAGATGAGGAGTACTACAAGCAGGCAGTCGAAAACAAGAAGGCCTTGATATCAAAGCTAAATAAGGCAAATTACGACAAGGTCGCAGGAGTTCCTAATGTAGAGGTTATAGATGGACTTGCATCTTTTAAGGATGAGCATACTGTAAGTATCAAAACTGAATCAGGCGTTCAGGAGCTTTATGCTGAGAGAATTTTCATAAACACAGGTACTACACCTTTTGTTCCTGAAACCGATGGTCTAGAGATTAAAGGCATAATTCACACAAGTGAGACCATAATGAACCTTGAGGAATTTCCGCGCAGCCTAGCAATATCAGGAAGTGGATTTATCGGCCTTGAGTTTGCAGCAAGCTATGCGAAGTTTGGAACTAAGGTAACTATCATAGATAGGGGAAGCAAGATTCTTCCAAGAGAAGATGATGATGTTGCAAATGCGGTATTTGAAGCATATAAGGGTCTTGGAATTGAGTTCATCTTCGATGCAAATATAGAAAAGGTAGCGCAGGATGAAAGTGAAGTTAAAATCTCATACTCATCAAAAGGTGAAGCACATGAGCTTAGCGCAGAAGCTTTCCTAGTTGCAACAGGCAGAAAGGCGAATGTCGAAGGTCTAAATCTTGAAGCTGCAGGAATTGAGACATCAGAAAGAGGATTTATTAATGTAAATGAGCATCTGCAGACCAATAAGCCACATATCTTTGCAATGGGAGATATAAATGGCGGTCCACAGTTCACCTATGTTTCGCTAGACGATTTCCGAATCGTGAAAAGCTTCCTAGAAAGCAATGGTAGCTATACTAGAGAAAACAGACAGCCTATCGCATTTTCAGCCTTCCTACATCCAACATTCTCAAAGGTGGGATTAGGAGAAAAGGAGGCCATAAAAGCAGGATATAAGATAAAGGTTGCAAGCCTTCCAGTAAGTGCAATTCCAAAGGCAAAGATTCTTGGAAATCAGACAGGTCTATATAAGGCAATAGTGGATGCTGACACCGACAAGATTCTCGGCGTTGTTCTATACGGTGAGGAATCACATGAAGTTATAAACACTGTGGTTTCAACCATGCTTGCAAATCAGCCATATACAGTGCTAGCAAATCAGATTTTCACACATCCAACCATGGCAGAGGCGCTAAACGACCTATTTGGCTTGATAAAATAAACCTCATAAGGGAGGAATACTATGAACAAAAAAGTAGATAACATTATAATCGGCTTCGGTAAAGCCGGTAAAATACTAGCAAACTACCTCGGCGACAAGGGCGAAAAGACCATTCTAGTGGAGAAATCGCATGAAATGTGTGGAGGAGGATATATAAACCATGGATGCTTTCCATCAAAGTTCCTCGCTGGCAGGGCATACAAAAAGCCGGAAGGGGAAATGAAGGACGAGGAGTACTACAGAAATTCTGTAGAAACCAAGGATGAGCTCATCGAGGAGCTAAATCAGGAAAACTACGAAGAGGTAATCAGCAATAATGTAGAGGTTATCTTTGGGCTTGCCTCTTTTAAGGATGAGCACACTGTAAATATCAAAACTGCTGAAGAGGAGTGCGATGTTTATACAGAGCGTGTTTTCATAAATACAGGTGCTTCTCCTTTTATTCCTCCAATAGAGGGACTCAAAATCGAGAAGAGGATTCACACAAATGAAACTTTGATGGATCTCGAAGAATGCCCTGAGACTCTCGCAATCCTTGGAGGAGGAATCATTGGCCTTGAGTTTGCAGCAACCTATGCGAAGTTTGGGTCAAAGGTAACAGTCATCGACAAGGCCAGCAGGCTTCTTCCAAAAGAGGATGCTGATGTTGCTGAAGAGGTTTTTAAGTCATACAAGGACCTCGGTGTTGACTTTGTCTTTGATGCAGATGTTAGTAAGGTGGAGCAGGACGAGAGTTCAGTCCACATTTTCTACTCATCAAATGGAGAAAAAGGTGAGCTCAGAGCAAACGACTTTCTCGTTGCGACGGGAAGAAAGCCAAATGTTGAAGAGCTAAAGCTTGAAAATGCTGGGATAGAAAGCTCAGATAGAGGCTTTATAAACGTAAACAAGCATCTTCAGACCAATAAGCCACATATCTTTGCAATTGGAGATGTAAATGGCGGTCCGCAGTTCACATATGTGTCCCTAGACGACTACAGAATCGTAAGAAGCTATCTAGAGGATAATGGTAGGTATTCTAGAGAAAACAGGCAGCCTATGGCTAATGCTGCATTTCTTCATCCTACATTCTCAAAGGTTGGACTTACAGAAACTGAGGCTCTAGAGGCAGGGTATAACATCAAGGTATCAAAGCTTTCTGCTTCAGATATTATAAGAGCAAAGATTCTCGGTAATACAGCAGGTATTTACAAAGCTGTTGTCGATGCCGATACAAAGCAGATTCTTGGCGTAGTTCTATTTGGCGAGGACTCACACGAGGTAATAAATTTAGTTGTCATGGTGATGATAATGAAGCAGCCATACACAATGCTAGCAAATCATATGTTTACGCATCCTTCGATGGCAGAAGCGCTCAATGATTTGTTTAGTATGATATAATTTAATAAGTAAATATCTTTGATTTGTGACTTCTGGTGGATGCTAGAAGTCACTTAGCGATTTTGAGGGATTAAAGAAAGAATTAGAGGTGTAAAATGCAAGCGATTGCAAAACTTTTTCCTGTGTTTTTCGTTCTTTTGATGGGACTATACGCGAGAAAAAAGAACTGGATTAGCCATGAGCAAAATGATGGTATAAAGTCGCTGGCTCTAGGCATATTGTTTCCATTTTTGATTTACAATATAGTGGCGGATGCGAGTCTAGATAAGCAGATAGGCGTAGAGATAGTTTATCTTATAGGGATTTGGATTTTGGTATATTTCCTAGGAAGGATTTTCTGCAGGATAATGCCTAAAGAACTATCTGAGCTTTCTCCGTTTTTACTTTTGACATGTGAAGGCGGCGCAGTTGCACTTCCGCTCTATATAAGTGTTGTAGGATCGGCATACGCGGTAAACCTCATTCCTTTTGATCTAGCGGGAATACTGGTTAACTTCATATTCGTGCCTACAGTGTTACAACTTAAGCAAAGCAATAAACTTCAGTTTTTACCACTCGTCAAAAATGTGGTGTCGGCGCCCTTTGTAATAGCAGCTGTTCTAGGCTTTATCACAAATTTAACGGGGCTTCAGGACATGCTTTTGAAAAATGAGATATTCGGGCCTCTTTACGAGAATACAATAGCTACGCTTACAGCGCCTATTGCAGCTTTGATTTTGTTCAGCCTTGGATATAGCATCAATTTAAAGAAATCCTACCTAATGCCACTTGTTAAGCTAGCAGGTATAAGGATTTTATTCTGCACAGGTATTATAGCTTCGTTCTTTTTACTCTTTCCATCAAAGATGGCAAATCCAATATTTTCATTCGGCGTGCTGCTTTACTTCTACTGTCCAACCGGATTTCCAGTACCGCTACAGATAAAGGATATTTTGGATAACGAGGAAAAAGAGGAATTTGTTTCAGCCTTCATTTCAATGTTCCTATTGATTGCGCTGGCTGTTTATATAGCTTTGAATCTATACTATAGAGGAATATTTTAGTAAGTTATAGAAGATGATATAAAGAGGAATAATTATGGAAAATAACAAGTGGCCAGGAAAGCCTGGTGTAATACCGGTGACTAGCGGTAAGGCTGATGATGCTAATGTATATAATCGTACCTTCCTTGATGGAATACATGTAGAAATGCGCGTTATAGATAGCACAGAGGTGAATACTGAGGTTGAGTTTTTCGGCAAGAAGTACGCTTCTCCAATAATGACACCGGCGTTTTCTCACCTTAACAAGGTTATGGATAATGGCCAAACCCCTATGGAGGAATATAGCCTAGCAGCAAAGGAAATGCAAACTCTAAACTGGGTAGGCATGGAAGATGACGAGAGCTATCTTTCTATCATTGAACAAAATGCGGACACCGTTCGTATAATTAAGCCCTTTGCTGATAAGACAAAGATACTATCAGAGATTGACTTTGCTGTAAAATGCGGTAGCACGGCAGTAGGAGTTGACATAGATCACGTGCCAGGAACAAATGGCAAATACGATGTCGTAGACGGTTTTCCTATGGGAATGGTAAGCCTACAGGATCTAAAGGATTATGTGAGCTATTCAAAGCTTCCTTTCGTAGCAAAGGGAGTTCTATCGGTTCAAGATGCACTAAAGGCTAAGGAAGCTGGATGCGCTGCAATAGTTGTTTCTCATCACCATGGTAGACTTCCATTTGCAATTGCACCACTACAGGTTCTGCCTTTGATAAAGGATGTGCTAGGTGATTCTGACATAAAAATTTTTGTAGACTGCGGAATGGATACGGGTTATGATGCATATAAGGCCCTTGCTCTTGGTGCAGATGGCGTTTCGGTAGGAAGAGGAATACTCTCGCCGCTTCTAAAAGAGGGTAAGGACGGTGTAGTTAATAAGATGAAGAAGATGAATGAGGAACTTCAGGAAATGATGATGTACACCGGAGTGAAGGATGTTAAGCACTTTGATAAAACTGTACTTCACTACTAACTGGAACCTAGTTCATGTTTTTGTGGGGCGATAACTTTGACTAAGAAGCACAGGAATAAATCGGCAAATAAATATAATCATAAATCAAAAGGTGGAAGACGGTCGCTTTTAGTGACCCTTCTACCTTTGATTTTTTGTATTATCTTTGTAGCTGCATTTATATTTGTAGTTTTAACAGATGTACATCTGCCTAGCGCTGAGAAAGACTTAGCAAGTGGTTCAGGAGAAGGAGAGAGTTTCCCGGAATATAAGGGCGAGACGGTATCAGCTGAACAGGGTGAAAGCTTCGTGTACGATAAAGAAAGCGGGAGTGTTTCGTGCGGGACATATCGCTTTGATGAAAAGGCTAAGCCGTACACGGTCATAGGAAATGGAAGCGCGCATGTATATAACCTGATCTTCACATCAAATGATGGCATCTATATTTGTAATCAGATTAAGAAAAAACAAGTCCGTATTGGGAAGAATCCATTTGAGGGGAGGCTCGAAGTATTGTCAAAGAGTGTTTTCAATGATAATGAAAACATATATTTTCTAAGAGCATACGAAAGAGATTGGATAAATAGGAAATGGCTGACAGGTTATACTAAAGTGTTTTTATATTCATGGGATACTGAAGTAGTCTCTTTGGGAAGCAAGGATGGCTGGGAAAAGTTAAAAGATTTGGGAGAGACGACGGGCTCTATATGGAGAAAAAACGGAAAGTACTATTACTTTGATGAGCTCGGAAACTCCCAAGGCGTGTATGACACTGTATTTGAAATTAGAGATGATGTGGCTCTTGAAGAGCTTACTGATTCTAAGAATGATATTGATGGAGATAAGATTTCAAAGATGCAAGCTGATAATAAGCTTAAGCCTGTTTCTGGAAGGGTAGTACTTAAGGCAAGCGTGAGATACCGTGGATATTTTCTTATTATCATGTTCTTTTCTCCTTTTATCCTTGCGCTAGGAATTTATACGACCCACCGCAGATACAATATTGGGAAAAGACGTAAAAAAATGTAGAAAAATAGAATAAAACTGATATAATATTGAGTCAGAGATAATTTTAGGAGGTTAAGATGGAAAAGAAAAGAATCGATTGGATTGGATTACTCTTTGGCGTTATCTGGTTTGTCGCATCACTAATTATTCTAATCATGTACTTTACAGGAAGCCTAAACGGAAGCTTTTCAGTACCAAGAATCATAGCTTGGGTATATGATTTGCTAGGAGTAGTTCCAGGTGCACTCATCCAGATGGTGCTTAGTGCTTTGCTGATTTTATTTAGTGTAAGAAGAAAGTAATCATACATTTATAGTGATAATTATTAATCAATTTGTAATTAAAACTGCGTGCAAAATAGTGCGCAGTTTTTTTATGTCAAATCGTCTGTCATTTTGATTATATAGCTGTTTTTTCACACAAATTTCCGTGAAAGTGAGGAAGTTAATATAATTATATACATTTGTATAAAAATTATTAAATTTGACCTGTTTTACTTGATTAAGGGTGGTGAATAATATATATTGATGTATATATGTTAATATCGCTAGAGCTTTATCTACGATATGGGTAAAAGGGGAGGAATAAAGTGAAAATTACTAAGAAATTTATTGCTTTGATAGCAGTAATAGCAGTTACGCTTGGGCTTTTTTCAAATATTGATGATGCAAGTGCAACTACATCTAAAGATGGTTATAACATAACCGTTTCAAACATTCAGGTTTCGCCAGGTCAGGTAGACGTTGGTTCGCTTGCTTCACTAAAGTTCGATTTTAATATCGAAACACAGTCAGGTAATGCAATGAAGCCAGGAGATACGATCAATCTTTCTACAAATATTGGAACGATGTTCGGAAGTCTCCCAAGCTCAGAGATAGCAATTTTCTCTGATAATGGACAGCAGATTGCTACAGCAGTAGTTACAGGTACAGAGGTCAAGATTACACTAGGTGCTGATTTCCCAGCAGACAGAAACTTCTTGACAGGAAGTATCTATACGGGAGCACGCCTAAAGGCTCTAGATAACGGAGCAACAGATGGAAATCCTGTGACTAAGGCTCTTACAATCGAAGATGCAAATGCAAACGTAACATTTAAGGTTAAAGCTGCAGCTCCTGGAACAGGAACTGGTGGAATTGGTCCAAGTCCAGGTGCTAGAACAATCAACAACAGATTGATAGAGAAGCAGGGATGGACATCTGGATACGATACAGCACACATCAAGCTAATCGGAAACCAGTTAGGTTCGCTCAGACTTTTCAACACATATAACAATATCGATAGCACTTTTGGAACATATCAGGAGCAGACAAATTTGATGCTCGTAGATAAGATTCCGCATAATGGTGTAATTGATATTGATACAATTTCATTTACGGCTGTTAGATATAACTGGGCTGAGGTTCCAGCAGGTGGAAACCCACACTATGCACAAGCAGCTGCGGGTGCAATAATGCCTGTTGAATCAGGAAGTAACTGGCTTCCGGTATCACAGTATTTCACGCAGATTACGCAGAGCTCTTCAGATACATACAACAGCTTCTATGCTAAGATTAAGGCTCAGAAGCTAAGCTATGGTGTATTTAGAGACCCAGCGACAGGTGGAGATACTTTCATCGCTAATCTATCAAATGATTCACTTAAGTACACTGACCTAGAACCAAATCTAGGTGGCATGAACAAGATTAAAGACATCTATGGTCCAAACGGACCTTCACAGGGCAATATAGTTACATTCTTTGCTGAGTTTGACACTCACTATCCAGAAATTACGGGACTAGAGAACGTAACTAACAAGGGTGAGGTTTCTTCAGATCAGGCAAGCGATGAAGCTTCAGTTACTTACACAATTGATAAGTCTGCAGGAAACGCAAGCGTAGCAGCAGGAACAATTCGTGTAAAGGTTGTAGATGAGATTGATAACACAACGCCTATCAAGGGAGCTGAGTTTAAGATTCAGACAAAGCTAAACGGCAAGTGGTCAGATTACTACATTAGAGGCCGTAAGGCAATCGCAAAGTCAAACGCAAGTGGAGAAGCTGTTATCACAGGCCTATCAAGAGGCGACTATCGTCTAGTTCAGACATCAGCACCAGGGGCATATAAGTTTGATAACAATGTATTTAAGCCAAACCCAGCATATACAACATCAGGTTCACTAAATGCAACTGAGGGAACATTCTCAATCCTAAATGCAACGCAGCCAGGATTCTCAGCAATCGTTCCAAACTACCAGAAGGTAGATGCAAAGATCAAGGGAAGCAAGGAATATGTTGATCAGGATAATACAGCTCTAACAATACCTGCAAATACATTTGAGGTAACACTAGCTCAGATTCCAACTGAAACATATAATGGTGTAACAATGCCACAGGCTCTTACAGCAGCTGTAGGAACAGACGGAAGCTTTGAGTTTGACAAGATTGAGTTCAAGAAGCCAGGAACATATAAGTTCAAGGTTTCAGAGAACAGCGCAAATCCTCTAGCAGGCGTGGTATATGATACTACAGAGAAGGAAGTAACTGTTACAGTAACAAATGATAGCGGAACCCTTAAGGCTGCACTAGATAGCGAGCCAGCATTTAAGAATGTATTCAACTATACAACTGCAAACTTCAAGGTTAAGAAGGCTTTGACAGGAGATCAGGCTCCTACGGCAGAAGAGTTCAAGTTTGAGCTTAGCGCGGTAGGAACAACTGCATCGGGAGTAAGCGATGTTCCAATGCCTGCAGGTTCAGTACTTGATAAGAAGGTTATTTCAGTAAATGGCGCAGGTAATGTAGACTTTGGCGATATCAAGTTTGAGGCAGTTGGTAAGTACACATACAAGGTAGTTGAGATTAATACAAATGCACTTAACTACACATATGACGCAGCAGAGTACACAGTTATTGTTGATGTAACCACTGATGCTGATAACAAGCTCGTTGCAACTGTAGATATCCAGAAGGATGCTGCTGCAGCTAATGAGATTGAGTTCACAAACAAGTATGAGGTACCAGTTGTACCAGTTGTACCACAAGCACCAGCAAATCCTACAGCACCAAAGACATCAAACAAGCCTAACACAGGTGATGATGCAGGAAATCTAATCATGATGCTTAGCATGTTTGCCGCTTCAGTAGGTCTCCTAGGAGCGGTTAGCTACAAGAGAAAGCTAAATAAGTAGGACTATTTCCTAGTAGCTTAGGCAAAAGGAAGAAGTAAATGTAAATCAAAGCACTTCGATATGTTCGGAGTGCTTTTTTATGAGAAGACTCCATGGTTGATAAAGGTACACAGTCTGTACGCAGACTGTTGAAGGGAGAAAAATATCAGCACGCTTTATTGTCGATTTTATGGTCGAAATCGTATATAATTGAGTAGTAAATATGTAAGTTACTAAATTTTGACTAGGTGCGTATGTGTTAGGAAATGGAGGCATATTTGAAGGATAAGAAGCTTATGGCAGTTATATATGCAATTTTAGCTGCTGTTTTTTATGCTATTAATACTCCTATATCTAAACTTCTGCTAGATCATGTTCCTTCAGTTTTCATGGCCTCGTTTTTATACTTCGGTGCAGGTATAGGCGTTGGGTTCATGTACTCATTTAATAGTAATAGGATTAAGGAGGAGAAGCTAGAGAAAAAGGATTTACCTTATACTCTAGGAATGATTATTCTCGATATCGCTGCTCCTATTTTCCTTATGATTGGAATAAGGCTGGGGAATGCTTCAGATGCCTCGCTTCTCGGAAACTTTGAGATTGTTGCAACAGCTATGATTGCACTTCTACTTTTCAAAGAAAAGGTTTCAAGAAAACTATGGATGGCGATAGCGCTGATAACAGTTTCTAGCATAATCCTATCGGTAGATGGAAAGAGTGAATTTAGTTTCTCGTACGGCTCAATTTTCGTCTTGCTTGCAACACTTTGTTGGGGAATGGAAAATAACTGTACGCGAAGCATTTCTGATAAGAGTACCTACGAGATTGTAACGCTAAAAGGGCTGGGGTCAGGTACAGGCTCTTACGTAGTAGCACTAGTAATGGGAGAGAAGCTGCCAGAAGCGAAGTATATCTTCTTTGCATGTGTGCTGGGATTTGTCGCTTATGGACTTAGCATTTTTACATATATTAGAGCACAGAGATATTTAGGGGCGGCTAAAACTAGCGCGTTTTACGCTATTGCACCGTTTATAGGAGCGGCTTTTGCCTTTGCTTTGCTTGGGGATGAGCTTACTTGGAAATATTTAATTGCTTTGATAATAATGATAATCGGAACAGCTTTTGTTGTATCTGATTCGCTAGTTCAAACGCATAGCCATGTTCACAGTCATTTGATAAGGCACACGCACGATGGTTATACGCATACACATTTGATAGAGCATGGACATACTCATAGGCATATCGGAGATTCGGAAAAGCATGAGCATAGGGCAGATAAGGGTTTTGAAGAGAACGAGGAGCATCTCTTAGATCATAAGCGTAGATTAAGCAAAAAGGAAGATGAGGATTAGGATGAAGAAGAGATACCTTTTTTGTGTACTTATACCAATTGGATTAATTTCATTGGTTCTAGGAGTAATGGGAGTTGTTAGCTTTTTTAAAGCAGGTGTCATTTATGAGGTAGCATGTGATAGAAGTGAGGGAACTATGCTAATTCCTGCAAAAGGCACTTACAGCATTTGGCTCAGTGGTCCAAATAGCAGTGTCAATAGTATTGCACCTGCAAAGCCAAAGCTAGTAAATGATGAAACAGGCAAGGAAGTTGAGCTATCAAACCCACTGGGAGAGTCGACTGTAACTGTAAATGGAAATACAAGAGTAAAGATATATACTTTTGAGACTGAAGCTGGTAGCTATACAATTTCGGCAAACAATGCAGCAGAATCAAAAGATGGAAAAGAAACGCTTGGAGCAAGAGTAATCGGAAGAGAATATGCCGACTATAGCAGCTTCACACTTCAGGTGCGTAATAGCACAAACTTTATATTCATAGCCCTAAGTGTAATTTTGATTTTATTAGGTGGACTTATGATGCTTGCTGGAGTGATTTTACCGATAGTACTTACATTGAGTGCTAGAAATAAAATTTAATTAAAGTGCGGATTTGAAATCTGTTCTTATATTATTAAAAAATGGCGCCCAAAGAAAGTTTTGGACGCCATATTTATTTTGATTGCTATGATTTTGGCTTGTTTTCATCTGAAGCTTACTAGCTATATTGCAAATGAGTAGTCCCAGCAAAGTATGCCAAGTATCATTAGGTGAGCCGGATAGAAAATGTAGAAGAACCACTTGTTGAAAGCTGCCTTGCTTCCAGGCTTTCCGTTATAGGCATAGATGATTGGAATTACTAGCACTGTGCCGAGCTGCCAAATTTGATATTGCCACGGCTCGCCATGTTGCAGTGCGAAGTAGACGCTAGCTGCAAAGGTTGCTAGGCTGACTAGCAAATATCCCATGGCCTGCCTATCCTTATTATCTTTGTTGAAATAGATGGATAGAGTGAACATCGGTGCTAGTATTATCCAGTCTGATAGCATTGAGAGGAATAGAAGCAATACTACAGCGACTACTCCTGGTATTTTGCCTATAGTCTTTAAATTTTCGATTACAGCCATTATTGCAAAGGCACAAGCCAAGGTGAATATGACATTACCCATAGGTCCGGTATAGCTACCGAAACCGAAATACGAAAATGGTAGCTGAGATATAAGGGCGAAAACGAGAAGTCTTATAAAGTATTTTTTTCGATTTGATGTATGTATAAAGCCCTGTGCTAGAACAAAGCACATGGATGGAGCTGCAATTCTACCAAATAGTCTCATTATCATGTAAAGGGTAGAGCTAGATGGCAAAAATGCATATGCTATGTGGTCACAAAGCATCGATATTACTGCTAAATACTTTATCTGATTTATGTTCATTTGTCTTGTTATCTCGTTTGTTTTCTGAGTTTGATTGATACTGCAAAGCAGATGCAAAGCAGTGATGTACTAAACATCATGAACCAAGCTGCGGCATCTGAACTATCGCCTGTGTTTACAGGGCTAGCCTTAACAGTGTTTGCAGGCGGGATGCTTGGGCTTGCGAGTTTGGTATTAGTCAGCGTTGTAATTGAACCATCTGCATTTGTCTCTATATCGAGCTTGTATCCTGCAGGGACGCTGAATTCCTTTACTGTCCAGTTATAGCTATCATCTAGGTTTGTCCATGTGTGTGTCCAACCATTTGCTGCGTTTAGTTCTACTGGTGCACCGTATGCTAGACCATCTTGATAAAGCTGAGCCTGAATAGATGTCTCAGAACCATTTTTCCAAACCTTATTTACTGTGCGGCTTGTATAGTGGATGGTTTTGTTGTTGAATAGGAGATTAAGGTGCGCTCCCAAAGGGAAAACTCTAGTGCCGTTTTCATCTAGGGTAAATAGACTTCCAAATGCATCGTAGGTTTTTCCCTCTACCTCATAATAGTCGACTTCATTTTTGTAGAAACTACCATCAGGATTAATTATTGCTCTATAATGCATTCTGATATTGTATATCTTAGGGTCGTATTTCATATCAGCTATTCCCGTAGGGATTTGTTTTAATGTAAAATCTCTATATCCAGGACCTTGTTCTGGAACTTTAAAATGAATATATATCTTGAAAATATTATATAATTGTAATTCAATGTTACTTCCGTCACCGTATCTGTTTACAAATGGTTCAGGAACTATACTGTCAATCATTTCATCATAGCCAAGCAGATTATCTTCTGAATCTCTAAGTTCAAAAATGAACCTTCCTAGATAATCTGGTGCAGGTGCAGAGCCATCAACTGTTGCTACAATCTTTGTGTAATTTGGAACTTCGTAGCTAGCAAATACGTTACCAAGTACAAAGATGTTGATGAGCATTATCGTGCATAAAAGCAAGCTTATTTTTCTAATCTTCTTGTTCATCAAATACCTCTTTCTTAATATAAATCTAATCCTTAAAATCTTCTTTTATTTTAAATGTCTTATAATTGTATCATAAAACTCAAAGCAAGTATACTAAATAAATAGCTCGATTACACAAATCTCTTAGGTGTTGATTTTTACAAAATTTTGCTCTATATTTATAACATAGCAAAGTACTTAGGAGGAGACTAATTTGGTTTTGCGGATAGTCCAATTGTTATATATACATCAAAAGGGGATTTCAATGATGAGAGTATCAAATAGAACTAGTAAAAGTGTAAGCGCTAGTAAGCATCGTCTTACTTTGATTTTAATAATAGTGGCTCTTACTTTTACAGCTATCCTTTCGGGGTGCGCGAGGAATGGTGACATATCGAAGAAGCTTCAGGCAGATGGATTTAATATTCACATCTATAGCGATGATGACATTGAGACAAGAGAGCAATTTGATGAACTTAAGAAGGATAAGTACTTTGTCAGGTTTGAACTCAGCTCTTCAGGTCCTTTTTACATTGAACTTGCATATGAATCAGGAAAGCTTAGAAGAATAATTTGCGACAATGGCTTTGATGACAGCAGTGGTGCTTTTTATGTCATAGATCTTGAGAAATCTACTGAGTACTACTGCGCTTATTATCTTCAGGATTACGATGCACCGTCGGAATATTATTATAAGATGGTAAAGGGCTCTATGAAGGATGTTATTTACTTCTTTGAACCTGAGAAAAAGCTAAACAAGGAAGACGGAGAAAAATATATTGACTTTGTTAAGGAATATTTGAAGAAGTACGGGCTTGATAGGGAAACTTTGTTAAATTTGGGAAAAGAGACTAGGTATTTTAGGGATTATTTGCCCAAAAGGGATGAAATTCAAGACGGTGAGGATGAGAATAATTAAAATTTTGAGGACGAAATTGACGTCCTCTTTTTATTAATAAAAATTTGTATAAAAATATGATAAATAGTTTACAATTTGCTGAAGGTTTAGGTTATAATAAGGCAAAGGCATTAATTTGATTGTAAAATCAATTATTTATTTAGAAAAGCGAGGTTAAGAAATGAGCAAAAGAAAATCGTGCGTTTCGATTATACTAAGCCTGGTGCTTGTTTTATCAACATTCACCTTCTTTGGTAGCAAATCAGAAGCGGCTACTGTAACAGTAACAAGCGTTGCAGAGTTACAGCAGGCAATTAACAACTCTTCAGGGGATACAGAGATTGTTTTGGCGAATGACATGCAGCTAACTGCGACTGTTACAATTCCAGCAGGCAAAAGCATTACACTACAGGGCGGAGTGACTTTGACAAGAACATCAAGTGCAATTGCCTTTGATATCAAAGAGGGCGGTAGCCTTACATGGCAGGATATCAAGCTTGACGGAAATGCAAAGGATACAAACTATAAGAGCGCAGTAATTAACAACCAGGGTAAATTAACTATTAACGGTGGAGAAATCAAGAATGTAAGATCGAATAGTCCAATGGTAGGTATTGTAACGGCAAAGGGTCCTAATGCAGTGCTTACTATGAACGGTGGATCAATTCATGATAACTACATGAGCAACCAGTTTACGAATGTTGTTAAGATTACAGAGGGTGCTTCATTCTTCATGAATGGAGGAGATATCTCAAACAACACACTAGAACACAGTGGAAGCAGTGGTCTAAATTCAGCTGTCGGAGTTGAAGGTATCAGAGGAAGCTCTACCATGGAGATGACAGGTGGTACTATTACAGGGAATACTGCCGAATATGGAGGAATACTCGTTGGAACATATAGTACAAACTATACAATGCAGAATAACTTCAGCAATCCAGCACACTACTATTCAATAGGTACTCTTAACCTAAAGGGTGGTACTATCTCTAATAATACAGCAGCAGTACTAGGAGGCGGTATAGCCGTAAACGGTACAGGTAAGCTAACTATGGATGGCGGTACAATCAGTGGCAATAAGGCTCCGTTTGGTGGTGGTATTGGTGTAGTTGACTATCTAACTTCAGCTGATGGAAAAAGATTTGGTGAAGCACGCTGGAGAGGCTTCTTCCCAGCGAGCGTTACAATCAATGATGGCCTCATCACAGGTAATGAGGCTACTATGACAGCTGTTACAAGTCAGATTACAGACCCGAATGCTGAGAACGGCGTTGGTGGAGGTATGTACGTTGCTTCTAAGGAAGTTTACATAAATGGCGGCCAGTTCACAAACAACACTGCAGGTAAGCAGGGTGGAGGTATCTATGTTGCCTCAGTGCCATACAAGCTTCAGATGGGTAAGACTCTCGTAACAGGTAACTCTGCTACTAAGATAGGTGGAGGAATGTGGCTTTGCCCTACAGGAAGTGCAACAACAGCCGTTACAAACGGTGCATCATTCTTTGATAACAAAGCAGGTAACGGAGCAGAAAATAACGATACAGGCTCAGCAGGTGATGATGTGGCGTCAATCAATAAGCAGGACCCAGCAACACAGACCTTGATTCTTTCTAACAATGGTCTTGATAACTGGCTTGTACACTGGTATGAAGACGGTAAAATTGACGAAGCTTACCTAGGTAACTCAGACGGAAGCCCAAGATATCCAAACACTGTTAGCCCAGTTGTTGACAGAGGAACTCTTGATGGAATAACAGAGAAGATTGCTCTTAAGGCGATTGTTTCTGATGAGGGTAAGGCTGCAGCAAGAAATGTAGCTAAGGTTATCGTTACAGGTAATACAGCACCTCGTGGTGGTGGTATTGGATCAAACGGTGCAGTAGCATTCGGTACAGATCCAGTTAACTACGACAAGGTAGATTTGACAGTATCAAAGAAGTGGGAAAACAGCAATACTAACCACGTTACATCAGTTAATGTTGGTCTCTTCAGAATAACAAAAGCTAACTTTGATGCAGTTGCTCTAACAAATGCAGACGGAAGCGCGCTTGATACAACAGGAATGAGCGAGAGCGAAATCTTCCAGGCAAAGGTTGATAAGCTAATGACTTCTGGTGCTAATACATATGCGCAGATTGACCAGGTTGCTTTGAGTAATGCAAACGACTGGAAGTTCAAGTTCGTAGACCTACTCAAGTACGACATGGTAAACGATGCTCAGGACACAACAAATCCTAATATCTACTTCGTAAGAGAGATGGATACAGATGGAAACTGGGTGGCAAATGATGCAAATGCTACATTTGGAGCTCAGCAGATAAGAGCTAGCTACAAGGCTACAAAGAACGCTTCTGGCGCGTACGATCAGGTCATCACTAACGAGGAAGTTAAGCTCAGAGAAATCGAGGTTACTAAGAAGTGGATTGGTGACAGAGAATCAAAGGTAGAAGTTCAGCTTTACAAGAACGGAAACCCTCTCGGAGCTAGCAGAGTTCTAGAAGGTGCTAATAACTGGACAACAAAGTTCGATAACCTAGAGGTTAGAGATGCTGGTGCAACAGAGGACAATGTTTACAGTGTTCGTGAGGTTGGCGAGGCAAATGGTGCTATCAAGATTGGCGCAAAGCACTACAAGGTAAGCTATAGCGCAATTGACCAGGATGGCAAGATGACTATAACTAACACCAAGAATCCTACACCTAAGAAGGATAAGCCACCTACACCAAATACAGGTGATGGCTTCGGAAGCGGCATGACAGCACTATTTGGAATGAGTGCACTTGGACTACTAGTACTTGTTTACAACAAGAGAAGAAGATATCAGTAGTTAAGTAAATAAATAAACCTTAAGGCTCCTGCTACTTTAGATAGCAGGAGCTATTTGATTTAAATGCTACGAAAAGTAGCGATTTTATTTAAAATATGAAGAAAGGTTGCTTGTTTTGGAAATAGCTATTTGCTATGGTATGTGCATGTAAAACGAAAATGGAGGATAAGTTTATGATATCAATGAGAATTAGAGAACTTAGAAAACAAGCAAAATTATCACAAGAAATGATGGCTGAAAAAATAGGGGTCTCTAGACAGGCTATCACGAAGTGGGAAACAGGACTAGGTGTTCCCGATATTGAAAATCTAGTAGCAATTGCTGATTTATTCAAGCTTTCTTTAGACGAACTAATGGGCAGAGATATTGAGCATGAAACACTTGCAAAAGACTATCTATATGAAAGTGTTACAGAGTATGATATAGACGGCAAAAAGGACTTTGATATTAGCTTCATGGGGGCAAATAAGCTAAAGCTTTATGCATATGAGGGCGAAAAAGTTAAGGTGATTTTGCTTTCCGATACAATTTCCGATATTCAAAATGAATTAAAAACTAAGATTGACGACATCAAAAGGAAAATTGACATTGACATCAAAAGAGTTAGAAATTTATCGGAAACAGTTGCAAAGAACGAACTAACAATCAAAATTCTAATCCCACAATTATATATGGGTGAAGTAGATTTAAATGGCAATACAAATATACTTGAACTGAAAAACCTTGAACTTGATAATATCGAATTTAGTGGGAAGTCAAAAGAAATAGCCCTGGAAAATATAAAAAGCCATATCGAAATTGATACAAATGAGGATGCGAAACTATATGTTAAAAATGTAGAGGGAGCGCTAGATATTAATCAGCTTTCAGCCACATCTAAACTATATATAGCATCTACTGATGAATTTGGATTTGTCACAAAAGGAGTACTAAATAAAGTTTTATGCAAGCAGGATATGTTGAATATAAAGGAAGTCTCTGAGGAGCCTAAATTAGTTATAGAACTTAATGGAATAAAAAGTGAATTATCTATTTGCCATATGGAAGACAGTATGCTGTAATGGCACATGGTTAAATGATGAGTTATCCAGGTATTGACTTTTTCGCTATTTGAATTTAGAATTGTAGCGAAAGAGGTTGAGTATATGAATGAAAAAAATATTCTTGATAAATTACTTGAAGAACAGAACGGATATATTAGATTAGTTGATGTCCAAAATGAAGGCGTATCAAAGTATGCTGCTTTAGACTATGTACGTAAGAATGAAATGGAAAAAGCAGCTCCTGGCATATACATCTTGCCGAATACATGGGAAGATAGACTGTACTTGATTCAACTTAGAAATAGAAAAATTGTTTTTTCTCACGAGACAGCTTTGTATATACACAATCTATCCGATAGAGAGCCTTTTTTACCAGTAGTTACTGTCGGACGGGGGTATAATGCTAAACATCTAAAAGACAATGGTGTTATAGTACATACTGTGAGACAGGAATGGTTAGAGCTTGGATTGATGCAGGCGCAGACCTTTGCTGGTAACCCAGTGCGGATTTATGACAGAGAACGCTGTATCTGTGATATTATTAAAAATAAAAACAAGATGGATATCCAAACATTTCAAATGGCTTTTAAGTCATATTTTTCAAGTGGAGAAAAAAATATTCACAAGCTAATGGAATATGCCAATGTTATGGGGATTTCAGGTAAAGTGAGGCAATATACAGAGGTTTTATTATGATTAAAAGTGCTCAAGCTGTAAAGGCAAAGATAAAAAACAAAGCAGGTGGAAACAGTGATAAATCCCAGATTATGCTAAGAATATATCTGATGGAACGACTTCTTGAGAGAGTTTCTTTATCACCGTATAGAGATAATTTTGTTTTAAAGGGTGGTTTTTTAGTTTCTTCTTTGGTAGGCGTGGATATGCGTTCAACTATGGATATAGATACTACAGTAAAGTCACTTCATCTGGAGAAAAAATCAGCGCAAAAAATCTTGGAAGAAATAATGGCGATTGATTTAGAGGATGGAATTGATTTCAGTATAACAAAGGTGCAGGATATTATGGAAGGCCATGAGTATGAGGGTATCCGTTTTATGATAGAGTGCACGATGGATAAGTTAAAACAAACTATTAAAATTGATATATCAACGGGGGATGAGATTACGCCGAGGGCAATAGTATATAGATTGCCGCTTATTATTGAGGATAGAACAATTGATATCTGGGCATACAACTTGGAAACTCTTCTTGCTGAAAAATTTGAAACTATCATTGTAAGAGCTGAAGCTAACACAAGAATGAGAGATTTCTATGATATACATGTGTTACTTGAACAAAATGAAATTTCCTTGGATAGAGATACATTCAAATCTGCGTTTTATGCTACATGTAAGAGAAGAGAGTCTACTGAGTATATTGCTACGATAGATGAAGTTATCGATAAGATTGCTGTTGACGAAGTAATGAGGCGACATTGGGCTAACTATCGAAAAACTAACTATTATGTAGGAGTATTAGAATGGGATGATGTGATAGGGAGTACACGAACGCTAAGAACAATGCTTGATTGTAAAAATGACTGATCAAAAGTGCATATAGACCATGGCTTCTGTTACTTAAGGTGGCAGGAGCCTTTTTCTTGTTTTAAAGAGCAGCATAGAATATAATTGTAGATAGATTAACACTGGGATAAAGAGTAAGTTTTTTAACATGTTATTGAGGTATTGTTTACAAAGAAAATGTGAGGATGTCTAATGAATAAGCAACAGCTAGCATCAAAAATTTGGGAATCAGCAAACAAAATGCGTTCTAAAATTGAAGCAAACGAGTACAAGGATTACATTTTAGGATTTATTTTTTATAAGTTTCTCTCTGACAAGGAGTTGAAATACCTAAAAGAAAATGACTATGAAGATGCTGATATTAGAGAGCTAACAGAAGAAGATGAGGATGCAGTTAAGGATATTCAGACAAGCATAGGCTATTTTATAGCATATGAAAATCTTTTCTCGACTTGGCTTGAGATGGGAAGCGATTTTGAAGTTGATAATGTGAGAACAGCTTTGTCCGCGTTTACTAGACTAATAAGTGAATCACATAAAAAAGTTTTTGATAAAATATTTGATACCTTGCAAAGTGGACTAAGTAAATTAGGCGATAGCTCTAAGTCACAAACAAAGGCTGTAAGTGATTTAATCTATTTGATTAAAGACATACCTATGGATGGTAAACAGGATTATGATGTCCTAGGTTTTGTTTACGAATATCTTATAAGTAATTTCGCTGCAAATGCAGGGAAAAAAGCTGGCGAATTTTATACACCTCACGAAGTTTCAGTCCTCATGTCTGAGATAGTTGCAGAGCATTTAAAGGATAGGGATAAGATTGAAATATACGACCCTACTAGTGGATCGGGCTCGTTGCTTATAAATATAGGTAAGAGCTTATCAAAGTATATGGATAACTCAAATGGCATAAAGTACTATGCTCAGGAGCTCAAAGAGAATACATATAATTTGACTAGAATGAACCTAGTTATGCGTGGAATTATACCAAGTAATATATACGCTAGAAATGGAGATACACTAGAGGATGATTGGCCATATTTTGATGACGCTGACCCAATCGCAAGCTATGATCCTCTCTATGTTGATGCAGTTGTTTCAAACCCTCCATATTCACAGAATTGGAATCCATCAGGGAAAGAAATGGATCCTAGATATGCAGGATACGGAATCGCACCAAAGAGCAAAGCTGATTATGCATTTTTGCTGCATGACCTATATCATCTAAAACCAGATGGAATCATGAATATCGTACTTCCACACGGAGTGCTCTTCAGGGGCGGAGAAGAAGGTGAAATCAGAAAGAACCTTATAGAGAATAACAAAATTGATGCTATTATCGGCTTACCTGCAAACATATTCTTTGGTACAGGAATACCAACCATTGTAATGGTGTTGAAGCAAAAAAGAACGAATGACGATGTTTTGATAATTGATGCATCAAAAGGATTTATAAAAGAAGGCAAGAATAACAAGCTACGTGACTCTGATATCAAAAAGATTGTCGATACATTCAAAAACAGGTTGTCAATCGACAAATATAGCAAAGTAGTATCTAGAGATGAAATCAGACAAAATGATTATAATTTGAACATACCTCGCTATGTTGATTCATCAGAAAAAGCAGAGAGCTGGGATATTTATGCTCTTATGTTTGGTGGAATCCCAGAAAATGAACTAAGCGATTACAATGAGTATTGGAATGCTTTTCCAACTCTAAGAGATGACCTATATTCCAAAACAGGAAGCTCGTATTATGGTCTAAATACAGATGATGTTAAGGCGACAATTAAAAATAATGGAGATGTAAAAGCCTTTGTAGAAGAATATAAAAGTGCTTTCAATGATTTTAATGCGGATTTAGAGACAATTTTAATCAAGAATATCGATAATATTAATATTTCAATGGCAGAAATACTAATAGGTGATGAGATTTTCAAGAGAATTAAGGATAAACCACTTGTAAATGCATATGAAGCATACCAGCTTTTTAGCGATGAGTGGAATACTGTTAGTGTTGATTTAGAAATAATACAGACAGAAGGCTTTGAAGCAACCAAAAAGGTTAACCCTAATATGGTATCAAAGAAAAAAGATGGAAAAGATGTTGAGGTTCAAGACGGTTGGGCAGGACATATAATACCATTCTCTTTAGTACAAGATAAGCTCCTATACAAGGAGAAGAAAGCTTTGGATGATAAAGAAAACCGTCTTGCAGATATTAAATCGCTATATGAAGAACTGCTAGAAGAATTTACTGAAGATGAAAAAGAAATGGATTTCATCACCGAGGATAGAGATGCCTTTGTAAATGCAGAGGTAATAAAGGCTTCAAAGAGCAAGGAATTAGAGGAAGAAATAGTAGCAAAGCTTAAGAAAGTTGTAGATATAATCGACGAAGAGAAAAAGCTGAAAAAGGATATAAAAAAGCTTAGCGCTGAACTAGAAAATGAGACAAAGAAAAAAATTGAAGAGCTCACAGACTCAGAAGTAATAGAGCTATTACAGTATAAATGGATAGGGCCTATAGTTAAGGGTCTAGAAGTAATTCCTACAAGAATTATTGAAGGTTTATCATCAAAGATGGATGCACTCGTAAAAAAATATGAGCTGACATTCTCAGATGTTGAAAAGGAAATAGCGGAAACTGAAAAAGCTCTAAGAGATATGCTTGATGATATAGAGGGTTCTGAGGAGGATCTTCTTGGACTTAAGGAACTAAAGAGACTACTTGGGGGTAATTAATATGACTGAAAACAGAAAAACTCCTAAGTTGAGATTCAAAGGTTTTACAGATGCTTGGGAACAGCGTAAGCTGGAAGAGATAGTTGATTCATATTCGGGAGGAACACCTACAGCAGGAAAATCAGAATACTATGGAGGTACCATTCCATTTATAAGATCAGCAGAAGTTAATAGTGATACAACGGAATTATTTTTGACAGAAGAAGGATTAAAAACCTCATCTGCAAAGATGGTAAATAAGGGAGATATTCTTTATGCTTTGTACGGTGCTACAAGTGGAGAAGTTGGCTTGGCAAGGCTTGATGGAGCTATAAATCAAGCAATTTTGGATATTAAACCACATGAAGATTATGATACCCCTTTTATCATGAATTGGCTTAGAAAAAGTAAGGAAAGTATCATAGGAACTTATCTTCAGGGAGGGCAAGGAAATCTCTCAGGAACAATAGTAACTTCATTGATGGTTGATTGTCCAGATTATGATGAGCAGAAGAGAATTGGTGAGTTTTTTACAAACATCGACAACCTTATCACTCTTCATCAGCGTAAGTTAGATTGGTTGAAAAATATAAAAAGATCTATGCTTGATAAAATGTTTCCTAAAGATGGTGAAGTTGTTCCTGAAATAAGATTTAAGGGATTTACTGATGCTTGGGAACAGCGTAAGTTAGGGGATGTGTTTAAATATGAGCAACCCCAGACGTATATTGTAGAAAATACTGAGTATGATGATAAAAATAAAATCCCTGTTTTGACTGCAGGTCAAAGCTTTATTTTAGGATATACTGATGAACATTTTGGCATAAAAGAAGCAAATGAGAGAAATCCAGTAATTATATTTGATGACTTTACAACATCATCACACTATGTGGATTTTCCGTTCAAAGTCAAGAGTTCTGCTATAAAACTTCTTACTTTAAGCACCACGAAAGATAATGTGTATTGTGCTTATAATGTTCTAAAAAATATCAGTTACTTACCTGTTAGTCATGAGCGTCATTGGATTTCAACGTTTACTAAATTTGATATACTGTTGCCGAAATCTGTTGATGAACAGGAACTTATAGGAGAATATTTTAAGCTCCTCGACAACCTTATCACTCTTCATCAGCGTAAGCTAGATAAGTTGAAAAATATAAAAAAATCCATGTTGGATAACATGTTTGTTTAATTTTGCGGAGGAAAACCGATGATATTTAGTAAAGAAGCTGACTTTGAGGAGGCTCTGATTAAAGTCTTAGTAGAGCATGGTTGGGAAAATACTATACTAAAAAATCCAACGGAAGATGATTTGCTAAGAAATTGGGCTAACATCCTATATGAAAACAACAGAGGCATAGATAGGTTAAATGATTATCCTTTAACTGACAGCGAGATGAAGCAAGTTTTAGATCAAGTTATTTCTTTAAGAACTCCACTTAAACTTAGCGGGTTCATTAATGGTGGTAGCGTTTCTATTAAAAGAGATAATCCAGATGATGTAAATCACCTAGGTAAGGAAGTAAGTCTTAAAATATATAATCGCCGTGAAATTGCTGCTGGAGAAAGTCGCTATCAGATTGCACGCCAACCTATTTTTAATGCAAAATCAAAGGTATTAAATGATCGCCGAGGAGATTTAATGCTTTTGATCAATGGTATGCCAGTTATTCACATAGAGTTAAAAAGGTCAGGTATACCAGTTTCACAGGCGACTAATCAAATAGAAAAATATTCGTATGAAGGTGTATTTACTGGATTATTTTCTTTAGTACAGATTTTTGTTGCAATGGAACCTAATGAGGCCAAGTACTTTGCAAATCCAGGACCAGAGAATAAATTCAACTCAGATTTCTATTTCCACTGGGCAGATTTTAATAATGAGCCTATCAATGATTGGAATGTCATAGCCTCAACTTTACTATCTATTCCAATGGCACATCAACTAATAGGGTTTTACACAGTAGCAGATAATGCGGATGGAGTATTAAAGGTTTTGCGTAGTTATCAATACTATGCTGCGAATGCAATATCCGATAAGGTTTCTAAGATTCAGTGGGACGATAAAAATCAACTTGGTGGATATATTTGGCATACAACGGGATCTGGAAAAACTATGACGAGCTTTAAGTCGGCACAACTAATTGCAAGTTCCAAAGATGCTGACAAAGTTATTTTTCTAATGGACAGAATTGAACTTGGAACACAGTCATTGAAAGAATATAGAGGCTTTGCAGAGGAAAACGAAGAAGTTCAGGAGACTGAGGATACATCCGTACTTGTTAGCAAATTAAAGAGTGATAATCCTTCTAATACCTTGATTGTCACATCTATTCAAAAAATGAGCAATATCAACAAGGAAAATGATGGACTTAAGGATGCTGATATCAAAAGAATGAATACTAAACGAATAGTATTTATTGTAGATGAATGCCATAGATCAACATTTGGAGAAATGCTTACAAGCATCAAAGAAACCTTCCCAAAGGCTATATTCTTTGGGTTTACGGGGACGCCAATACAAGATGAAAATCAAAAGAAGATGAATACAACATCAGATATTTTTGGCAATGAATTACATCGCTACAGTATCGCAGATGGAATAAGAGATAAGAATGTTTTGGGTTTTGATCCATATAAAATATTAACTTATAGAGACAAGGACCTTAGAAAAGCTGTAGCATTGGATAAAGCTAAAGCAAAAACAGAAGACGAGGCAATTAAAAATAGCGAAAAATCAAAGATATATTATCACTATATGAACGATGTTCCTATGGCTGGCTCATTTGATTCAAGTGGTAAATATAGAAAAGGTATAGAAGACTATATACCTATGGCACAGTATACGGGAGAAGAACACAAAAGTAAGGTTGTTGAGGATATCGTTGAAAATTGGACAACTCTAAGTAGGGGCAATAAACTCCATGGAATCTTTGCGACTAATAGCATTCCGGAAGCGATAGACTACTATAGACTATTTAAAAACGCAGATATCAATTTAAAAGTTACAGCCTTATTTGATCCTAGCATAGATAACGAGGAAGGATTTGCTTTTAAAGAAGATGGATTAGTGGAAATAATAGAGGACTATAATGCCAATTTCTTTCAAGCCGATCAGTTCAGTTTGGCAACTTGGCCTAAGATGAAGAAGGATATATCAGCAAGGCTTGCACATAAGGCACCATATCAGAGGGTAGGAGCTACACCAGAAAAACAAATCGATCTCTTAATTGTCGTTAATCAGATGCTTACTGGCTTTGATTCAAAGTGGATTAATACGCTATACCTTGATAAGATAATAGAATTTGAAAACCTTATTCAAGCATTTTCTAGAACAAATCGTCTATGCCGTGAAGATTTAAAACCTTTTGGAACTATAAAGTATTATAGAAAGCCTCACACAATGGAGAGAAATATAGATGCTGCAGTAAAGCTTTATTCAGGTGATAAGCCATTAGGTTTATTTGTAAATAAGCTAAATCGTAACCTAGAAAAGGTTAACGAGATTTTTAGTGATATAAAATATCTATTTCATAATGCTGGCATCGTGGATTTTGAAAAGCTTCCTGATGATGTATCTGAGAAAAGAAAGTTCTCTCAGCTTTTCAATGAGCTGAAAAAACATATTGATGCTGCAAATATACAGGGCATGACTTTTAGTAAAAAAGAATATGAATTTACAGATGAAGATGGTCGTGGGTATACTGTTTCATTAGAGATTGATGAAAATACATACTTAATATTGGTACAAAGATATAAAGAATTAATCGACTCAGATGGTCCTTCTAATCCTCAAGGTACATATGATATAAAGGGATATATTACAGAAATTGATACAGATAAGATTGATGCTGACTATATGAATTCAAGGTTTGAAAAATATCTTAAGCTTCTACAAACAGATGGTAATTCTAATGACCAGGTTCTGAATGCGAAGGAAGAATTACACAAAACATTTGCAACTCTAAGCCAAGAAGACCAAAAGTATGCAAATATTTTCCTTCATGATATTGAGAGGGGAGAAGTCAAGGATATATCGCTGTCTTTTAGGGAGCAGATTGTAAAATACAAGACTAAGGATAAGGATACGCAAATCCAAAAGCTAGTAAAAGCCATAGGTGTTGATGAAACTAAGTTGAAAAATATGCTTGAGAAGCATCTGGAGGAAGCAAACCTAAACGAATTCGGAATGTTTGATGACCTAAAAAGTACTGTTGATAAATCAAAGGCTAAGGAGTACTTTGAGAAATTAGATGAAACGGAACTAACAAAGGTGAAAGTAAATCAAAAAACATCAAAACTGCTAAAGGAATTTATCTTGCGTGGAGGATTTGATATCTATCTAGGGAAAAAAGAAAATTAATGATTAGGCCATATTCTTC
>ERZ772779.266-NODE-266-length-26035-cov-12.091570_pt1 | contig 26035 bp, 26 predicted proteins | sample MGYA00511360_ERZ772779 | MGnify/ENA primary metagenome ERZ772779 (study PRJEB29015, sample SAMEA2738112) | human oral metagenome | biome: human oral; feature: human-associated habitat; material: saliva | place: China | collected 2231 ...
AAGAAGAATCCCAGTCAATGGCCGACCGAGGCGAAAGCCGCTCCCGTCAGCCCCAGTCCTCTGCGTTCCGCAAGTTCATCGGCTCCGGATGGGCACCGCGCCCCACCGACCTGCCCACGCGTGAACGCGTCGCCGATTTCCTCACCGACCGCACTCTCAAGGCCGGTGCCCCCTTCCCCGGCGAGCGCCTCGTCATCCCCGCGGGTCCCTACAAGGTCCGCTCGAACGACTGCGACTACCGCTTCCGCGCGCACTCCGCGTTCGCGCACCTGTCGGGCCTGGGCGGCGAAAAGGAACCGGATACGGTCCTGGTGCTCGAACCGAATGAGGACGGCACCCACACCGCGCTGCTGTTCTTCAAGCCGCGCGCCTCACGTTCCTCCAAGGAGTTCTACGCCAACCCGCGCTACGGCGAATTCTGGGTGGGTGCGCGCCCGTCGCTCGAAGAGGTCTCGGCCGCGACCGGCCTGGAAACCCGCCACATTGACACGCTGCGCGACGCACTGTCCAAGGACGCCGGCCAGGTGAGTCTACGCATCGTGCGCGGCGTGGACGCCCAGATCGAAGACATGGTCAACGAGATTCGCATCCAGGCATCCCTGCCGTTTGGTGACGACGCGCGCGAAGAAGACGAGGCCCTTGAGGAGCGTCTCTCCGAAATCCGCCTCAAGAAAGACGCCTACGAGATCGAGGAAATGATCCGCGCGGTCGAGGTCACCAAGGCCGGCTTCGAGGACATCATCCGCGTGCTGCCGCGCGCCATCGGTCACCGCCGTGGCGAGCGCATCATCGAGGGCGCCTTCGCGGCGAACGCCCGCGAGGAAGGCAACGGCCTGGGCTACGACACCATCGCGGCCTCCGGCAACCACGCGAACACCCTGCACTGGATCGACAACGACGGCGAGGTGCGCGAAGGCGACCTGGTGCTCGTCGACGCCGGCGTCGAGGTCGACTCCCTCTACACGGCCGACATCACGCGCACGCTGCCCGTCAACGGGCGCTTCACCGAGGTCCAGGCCCGCGTCTATCAGGCCGTGCTCGACGCCTGCGAGGCCGCCCTGGCCCGCGCCAACCAGCCCGGCTGCCGCTTCAAGGACGTACACGACGCCGCGATGGAGGTCATCGCTGCCCGCCTGTATGAGTGGGGCATCCTGCCCGTCACCCCGGAAGAGTCCCTGGCCTCCACCGGCCAGCAGCACCGCCGCTGGATGCCGCACGGCACCAGCCACCATCTGGGTCTGGACGTGCACGACTGTGCGAAGGCGCGCGCAGAACTCTACCAGGGCGCGCTGCTCGAGCCGGGCATGATCTTCACGATCGAGCCGGGCCTGTACTTCCGCGCCGACGACCTGCTGATCCCCGAGGAATACCGCGGAATCGGTGTGCGCATCGAGGACGACGTCGTGGTGAACGCCGACGGCACCGTCACGCGCATCTCCGAAGACATCCCGCGCACCATCGCAGACGTCGAGGAGTGGATCGCGCGCATCCAGGGACGCTAAGCGCGCCCCGCGCGGATTTTTCGCTGGAAACGCGCCGCTTAGGAACACTGATCCGACGCCTCGGCCTGGTCTCCCTCAGGGGACGAGGCCGGGGCGTCGTCGCGTCGTTCAGGCGCGGGCTGTGCGGGCGCGGGCTGAGCGGATGCCGCAGTCTGCGCCGATTCGCTCTCCGACGCGGAGGACACCGGGGAGACGGCCTGCGTGACCTGCGACGGTGCCACGGCCTCGTTCGTGCTCGACGCAGCCGAGGCCTCGGGTGCCACGCTCGGGATATCCCCCTCCTTGGTCGCAGCGCCAAAACGCGGACGTCCGTCGGGGAAGAAGCCGATAGAGTCTTTCTTCGGGCGCTCTGTCACCTCGCGCGCACGCTTGGGGCGTGCCATGTTGCCTGGCGTGCGCTGCAGGAGGGTGAACGCGCGGTCGATGTCCGAGGCCGCCAAGATCGCGTAGCGCTCGGCAACGACCTGCTGAGAGGACAGGAGGTCACGGTTGCGGCCTCGCAGAATAAACGCCAGTGCAGACAGGGCCATGCCGACAAGCGCACCGATGACGATGCCGCCCACCACCCAGGTGCCCGTGCCGCCAGCGTTCTGTCCCGCGGACATGAACATGCCCGCAAGCGCACCCCACAGTCCGCCGCTGGACGCACCCGACATGGACGCCCGAGCAATCGTCAGGCGACCCGTCACGCGCTCCACCATGTGCAGATCCGTGCCAACAATCGTGATCGACGAAACGTCGAAACCGTAATCGGACAGGAAATCAACACCCGCTCGAGCCTGCGCGTAGGTCTGGTAGGACGCAACCTCCGTACCCGTCGGCATCTTCGGTTCCATCACAATGGCCATTTCTCTCTCCAATCACCACAGCAACGGTGGCGTGGGACGCATTGTCCACCCGGCACCGGCTCTCCATTACGACGCATTGAACATCATCAGCCTAAAATGATTAAGTGAGCATTGCATCTATTGAGGTTGGCACCAAGGGCCGACGCGTCTACATCGGAAAGCTTGCCGGCACCGGTGTTTTCGACCCTTTGGGCGACCAAGTCGGCAAGATTCACGATGTCGTTGTCATCTTTCGGCTGAAATCTGAAGCCAACGTCATCGGCTTCGTCGTCGAGGTCGGCCCACGCAAACGCGTGTTCCTGCCGCTGACCCGCGTGACGTCCATCGAAGCCGGATCGGTCATCACGACGGGCCTGCTCAACATCCGATCCTTCACACAGCGCCCCATCGAGACCCTGGTGCTATCCGAACTCTTCGACCGCGTCGTCACCATGAACGACGGCTCCGGCCAAGTGCGTATCCTCGACGTTGCCATGCGTCAGCGTCGCCCCAAGGACTGGGTGATCTCAACGCTGCACGTCCAGCGCGTGCGCACCTCGTCCCTCGGCTTCACGCGCAGCGGCGAGACCCTGACGGTCGACGTGACCGAGGTGTCAGGCCTGCTCAAGACCAACTCGAATCAATCAGCCACCGCCCTGTTGCAGTACACCGAGGACATGCGCGCCGCTGACCTCGCGGACTTCATCCACAGCCTCCCCCAGGACCGCAAGATCGCAGTTGCGCAGCAGCTGACCGACGCACGCCTTGCCGACGTACTCGAAGAACTCGGTGACGACGACCGCGTAGCGATCGTCTCTGCTCTCCAGGCCGCACGAGCCGCCGACGTTCTCGACGTCATGCAGCCCGATGACGCCGCCGACCTCGTCGCCGAACTACCCACCGCCAAAGCGCAGTCCCTGCTGGCCCTCATGGAACCCGAAGAGGCCGAGGACGTGCGCCGACTCATGACCTACGAGGAGTCCACTGCGGGTTCGCTCATGACCACCGAACCGGTCATTTTCGGCCCCACAGCCACCGTCGCGCAGATGCTCGCCGCAGTGCGCCGCGAGGACATCCCCGCCTCCATCGCTACCGTCGCCTTCATCGCGCGCCCACCCCAGGAGACCCCGACCGGCCAATACCTGGGCATGGTCCACATCCAACGCGCGCTGCGCGAACCACCGCAGACCCTGCTCGGCACGATTCTCGACCGCGACATCGAAGCCGTGGACCCCAACGCGCACATCGCGAAGGTGACCCGACTGCTGGCCACCTACAACCTGACGGTTCTTCCCGTCGTCGACGAGGACGGGCACTTACACGGCGCCGTCTCGGTCGACGACGTGCTCGACGAACTGCTGCCCGAAGACTGGCGCGATTTCGATGACGACGTCACCGACCGCATGATGGCAAGGAGCATCGATGGCTGATCGTCTCGACAACCCGCTCGAAAAGCGCCGCGGGTTCTTCCGTCGCCCGGGCTCCGGCGGAGGCGACGGCTTCGGTCGCTTCGCCGAGGCCACCGCGCGCTTCATGGGGTCCCCCCGCTTCGTCCTCTACATGACGATCTTCGTCGTTGCCTGGATTACCGCAAACCTCGTGCTCGCCGGTATCAGCGTAGAATCCGCGTGGGACCCCTACCCCTTCATTCTGCTGAACCTCGCGTTCTCAACCCAGGCCTCGTACTCGGCCCCGCTCATTATGCTCGCGCAGAACCGCCAAGACGCGCGCGACCGCGTCGTCGCCGAACAGGACCGCCTGCGCGCTGAACGCAACCTCGCCGACACCGAGTACCTGGCCCGTGAGATCGCCGGCCTGCGCCTGGCCCTCCAGGACGTCGCCACGCGCGACTTCGTGCGCTCCGAACTGCGCGACATGCTCGAGGACCTGCGAGCCGAGATCGCCGCGGACGCCGCCAAGGCCTCGGACACCGACACGGACGGTCACCAGGACACGGAGGGACATTCTCAGGCCGACTAACCTCCCCCCTAGAAGATGGGCACACCGGCCAGTAGAGTGGAGTCCATGCCAGTCACGCTTGATTCCGTCATGGAGGCTCTCGGCCAGGTCATCGACCCCGAGATCCGCCGCCCCATCACCGACCTCAACATGGTGACCCCCGACCTGGTCACGATCGATGGCTCGTCCGTCGCGATCAAGGTCCTGCTCACCACCGCCGGGTGCCCGCTGCGCACCCAGATCACGAAGGACGTCTCCAAGCGTGTGGGTGCCCTCGACGGCGTCGAGAACGTCACCGTCGAAATGGGCGTCATGGACGAGGACCAGAAGAAGGCGCTGCGCGAAAAACTCAACGGCGGTCGCCCCGAGCGCGAGATCCCGTTCTCGCGTCCCGACTCACTGACCCGCGTCATCGCCGTCACCTCCGGTAAGGGCGGCGTCGGCAAGTCTTCCATGACCGCGAATCTGGCCGCCGCGCTCGCCGCGCAGGGCCTCAAGGTTGGTGTCATGGACGCCGACATCTACGGCTTCTCCATTCCCCGCATGCTCGGCGTCGACCACGATCCGCAGGTCATCGACGGCATGATGATCCCGCCCGTGGGCGTCGGCGGCATCAAGGTCATCTCCATCGGCATGTTCGTGCCCGACGGCCAGGCCGTCGTGTGGCGCGGCCCCATGCTGCACCGCGCCCTCCAGCAGTTCCTCGCCGACGTCTTCTGGGGCGACCTGGATGTCCTTCTCATCGACATGCCCCCCGGCACGGGTGACGTCGCGATCTCCATCGCCCAGCTGCTGCCCAACTCCGAAATCCTCGTTGTGACGACACCGCAGGTCGCCGCCGCCGAGGTCGCCGAGCGAGCCGGTTCCATCGCCGCCCAGACGAACCAGAAGGTCATCGGCGTCGTCGAAAACATGTCCTTCCTGCCCCAGCCCGACGGCTCGCGCCTGGAAATCTTCGGCGCGGGTGGCGGCGAATCCGTGTCCGCGCGCCTGACCGCCCAGCTCGGCTACTCGGTGCCGCTCCTGGCCCAGGTGCCCCTCGACATCGCGCTGCGCGAGGGCGGCGACCGCGGCGAACCCGTCGCCGTCGCCTCCGGGCCGGCCGCCGAGGTCCTCACCGCCCTCGGCACGACTCTCGCGTCGGTCAACCGAGGCCTCGCCGGGCGCCCCCTCGGGGTCTCCCCCATCCGGCACTGACAAGCCCCGTCAGCGCGCACCACGGCCTCGTCCTCATCGACGAGGCCGTGGTTGCGTCGCGCAGAGTTCCCTCCTTTTGAGGGCCTTCAGCACGCACGCGTTTTGGTGTCGTCTCCTTTTTAGCGGGAGACCGGAGCGCCAACGCGCCCGCGTCACGCCTCGCCTGTACCCTGATGGCTGGAGAGGGGCGCACACGTGTGGACGCACCTACCCGAGGCGACCGAGGAAACGTGAGGATAGCGATGGCGGATAAGGCCCAGACTTGGGTGTATACCGAAGACTACGTGGCAGAGAGCAATGCTCTGGCTGCCGCGCGCGCTGTTGCATCCGAACTTGGAGCCGCCCCCGTTTCCTCCGGTACCGGAGCCGCCCTGCGGATGCTCGCCGCCGTCGCAGGCGCGCGCGCAGTCCTCGAAGTGGGCACGGGTGCCGGTGTGTCAGGCCTGTGGCTCCTGGACGGCATGGCCCGCGACGGCGTCCTCACAACCATCGACGTCGAGTCCGAGCTACTGGGCTACGCACGCCGCAACTTCGCAGCCGCCGGCCTGTCCTCCCACCGCACGCGCCTCATCGCCGGGCGCGCCCTCGACGTGCTGCCCCGTATGGCGGCGCGCGGCTACGACATGGTTGTCCTCGACGGCGACCTGGATGAGACACCGCAGTACCTGGACCACGCCGTGCGTATTGTCCGTCCCGGCGGCACCATCGCCTTCGTGCACGCCCTGTGGCACGACCAGGTCGCCGACCCCGCACGCCGCGACGCACGCACCGTCGTCGCCCGCGAGGTCGTCAACTACCTGCGAGACTCCGATGAGTTCGTGCCCACCCTCCTGCCCGTCGGAGATGGCCTGGCGGTCGCAGTCAAGCGCTGACGGCGCTTCGCGTGCCATCTGGGCACCCTCTGTTCCGCACGCAAACCCTCTGTTCCATACGTGGGCATCCCCGCCGACGCTCCGATCAGCGGGTTCACGTGCGGAAGAGAGGTCCCAGGCCCCGAATAGCAGGCCCCACGGCGGCCTGACACCACAGGCCCCGCGGCGGCCGCACACCGGACGCAACACGGGGAGACACATCGCAGGCGCCAAACGGCGACACAAAAGCGGTGGGACAGGCCCTGCCCGTCCCACCGCAGTTCTGCTTATTCAGATTGCCGCAGTCAGCACCGCGGCGAGTTCGCCAGCTTCCTGCGGACTCATCTCGATAACGAGGCGACCGCCCCCTTCGGTGGGAATACGAACGACAATGCCGCGACCTTCAGCGGTCGCTTCGAGGGGGCCGTCCCCCGTGCGAGGTTTCATCGCTGCCATGTTGAGGGCTCCTTCTCAGAGTTCTGCCGCCGCCACCTGCGGCGGAGCACCTCATCAATCTTACCGGATAACTGATAATTTTCCTTGGCAGGTTACACAGCCTTACACATAGAAACTCAGCCATCAGATTAATTTTGTGTGGCAATTGGACGGTTTCTCCTCGTCAACGCCTCTCACACTCGCACGTCATCGACTAGGCACCCGTCGCCAGGCGCACCGCCTCCTCCGGATCATCAACAACGTGCAGCAGATCGACGTCACCCGGAGAAATCATGCCCGCGTCCACCATCGAGGAACGGATCCACTCGACCAAGCCCGACCAGTACTCGGTGCCCACAAGCACGAGGGGGAAGGAACGAATCTTGCCGGTCTGTACCAGGGTCGCCGACTCGAAGAGTTCGTCCATCGTGCCAAAACCGCCCGGCATGACGATAAAACCCTGCGAGTACTTGACGAACATGGTCTTGCGTGCAAAGAAGTACCGGAAGTTCACGCCGCGGTTGATCCACTGGTTCATGCCCTGCTCGTGCGGCAGCTCGATGCCCAGGCCCACGGAAATACCGCCTGCCTCCCACGCACCACGGTTCGCGGCCTCCATCACACCCGGGCCACCGCCAGTAATGACCGCGTAGCCGCGCTGAACCAGGAGTTCGCCGATCCGCTGAGCACACTGGTACCAGGGTTCATCCGGGCGCGTACGCGCGGAACCGAACACAGAAATGGCGGGTCCAACCTTCGCCAGGGCCTCGAACCCTTCGACGAACTCGGACTGGATCCGCAAAACGCGCCAGGGGTCCGTGTGCTTCCAGTCCGCGCTGTGTTCGGTCTGAAGCAGCGAAGCATCGGCCGTCAGGCGCGGGATCTGGTCCCCGCGCAGAACGACGGATCCGCGGCGGTAAGTTTCTTCAGGGGTAGTCATGGTCTCTCCTGACGGTCAACGTGGGTGGGGCGCGGCGCGCCTGGCCCGCTACTGCGCGAGCAGGAAGGCACGCAGGGTCTCGTGTACCCTGACAATATCCGAGACGGGCGCGTGTTCGTCGCGCGTGTGCGCGAGTAGCGGATCGCCCGGCCCGAAGTTCATCGCGGGCACTCCCACCTGCGTAAAGCGGGCAACGTCCGTCCACCCAACCTTCGCGCTGAGCGCGAGCTGAACCCCGGCCTCATCCGCGACGCGACGGGCGACGGACAGGAAGCGCTCGGCGACGGGCGAGTCCGCCCCAGGCCGCGCGCCCTCGCACAGGTCATCGACCTCGATGGTTGCGCCGGTTCCTTCGAAGAGACCGCGCACCCATTCCAAGGCGTCGTCGGCGCGTTTGGAGGGCGCGAAGCGGTAGTTAACGGTCATGGAGGCGGCCTCGGGGATGACGTTGTTCGCAATGCCGCCCTCGACGCGCACGACGGAGAGGGATTCGCGGAATTCGAGGCCGTCAACCACCTCGATGGGGTTACCGAAGGACGCGATACGCTCGATGACGGGGGCCATCGCGTGAATCGCGTTAACACCCATCCAGGCGCGCGCCGAGTGCGCGGCGCGTCCCGGGAAGTGCGCGATGACGCGCAGAGTTCCGTTGCAGCCGCCTTCGACGTGCGCGGCAGTGGGTTCGCCCAGCAGAGCGAGGTCGCCGGCGAGCCACTGCGGGTACAGGCGCTGGATGCGGCCCAGGCCGTTGAGGTGCGAGGCGACTTCCTCGTGGTCGTAGAAAATCCACGTGACGTCTGCGGTGAGCGCCTCGCGTGCGCCGTCCCTGATCACAGCACCGGCCTCACACGCGAGAGCCAGGGCGGCCGCGCAACCGCCGAGCATGTCGACTGAGCCACGCCCCCACACGACCTCGACGCCGTCACGCACCTCGAGGCGTCCAGGAACATTCTCGGCGATGGGAACCGTGTCCAGGTGCCCGGCGAGGACGACGCGCTGCGGCAGCCCGAGGTGAGTCCGCGCGCACACCGCATCCCCTTCGCGCAGGATCTCCAGGGTGTCCACCGCGCCGAAGCCCGCGCCACGCAGCGCCGCCTCGACCGCGTCCGCGAGGGGTCCTTCCTCTCCCGACACCGAGGGGATATCGATCATCTGGCGCGTCAGCGAGAGCGCATCGGTCGCGTCCGTGAGCTGCATGGGTCCTCCTTTGTGATTGCTTCCAGGATACCGGCGCACTCCCCCACCTGCGCCTGCGCGCACGCTGTGCGAGAGACGCAACCTGTTCGTCTCACTCCGTTTTTGCGAGTCCGCTTCATAGTGTTACCCTCAGCACATGACACGCTGTGCTGGCCCGTCGCTGTTTGCGGGTATCGCTTCTTTCTTGTCCGCCGCTACCCGTGGTCGATTCCGCCTGATCATCGGATACGAGGCCTCGCACACCGGGGATCTCGCCCGCGATGGTGCCGCAATCATCGAAGGATTGGGCGGTCATGCTCTGCTCATGCCGCGCGCACTACCGGCACCGCTGACAGCTTTCTCGGTGCGCATGGTCATGGCCGACGGCGCGCTCTACATCCGCAGCAGCGGCGAGGCACTGATCTATCTGGGTGGGCGCGCGGTCGACCGCTCGCGTGAGGGTGCGCTCGCCTCCGAGGCCGAACTCTCTCTCATCGACGAGGCCGCGGCCGCGGTCAGCGACGAGGCCGCCCTCCCCCGCGCCGAGGGGGGCTGGGAGTGTGTGGGCGAGGGCATGATCGGCGCCTACGTGGATCGCACGGTCTCACGCATCTCATCCCTATCCGATGCCACGCACGTGCCCACACCCGTGTCCGTCGAGGACCCCACGGGCCTCCTGACCTCCCTGCTGGAACGCGTGGGCGTCCCCATTGACGAGGCCGGGGCGGGCCTGTCACTACGCGTGCGCTGCGAGGGACGAACGCTTTGTTCTTCTCTGTCCGAGGAGCAGGTGCGAACCGCCCTGGGTGAGGCGCTGGCAACGAGTCCTGCAATCCCGGCGGGCCGGGGACTGTACTGCGTGGATCCGGCCTTCGTCATGGATGCCGACGCGATCAGTGCAGGCGCGGCCCTCGCGCTCCTCGCGCCGCACTAAGCGGTGGGCCGAGTTACGTCCTCATGAGGTGAGGACACGGGGACGCAGATGTGCATGCTCACCCGTAGCCTGCGCATATGAGTGAGAACACCCCACCTCTGGTCGCCATTTCGCGCTTTGATCAGCCCTCGGCATTCGCCGCTCCCCTACAATCGTCCGGTAGACAAAGCGGCGGAAGGTGGGACATGGCCCTGACATCGATCGAGATCTGTGCGGGCGCGGGCGGGCAGGCGCTCGGACTCGAGCAGGCTGGCTTCGATCACGTGGCCGTCGTCGAAATCGACCACCACGCCTGTAACACGCTGCGCGAGAACCGTCCGGCATGGAACGTCATCGAGGGCGACGTTGTTCCCTGGATCAAGGAGCACGCTCACGACTTCGCTGGCGTTGACCTGGTGGCTGGCGGTGTGCCCTGCCCGCCTTTTTCCTACGCGGGCAAGCAGCTAGGCCCCGATGACGAGCGCGATCTCTTCCCCGCCATGATTGAGCTTGTACGCATCGTGCGGCCGCGCGCCATCATGATCGAGAATGTACGCGGGCTTCTGGACCCAAAGTTCGAGAAGTACCGTGCTGGAGTCGAGGAGCACCTGCGAGAGATCGGTTATTCCCTCCAATGGAAGCTCCTTCAAGCCTCTGATTTCGGTGTCCCGCAGCTGCGTCCACGCGTCATTGCCGTTGGATTCCGTGAGGATATCGAGGCTTCCTTCGAGTACCCCGAGCCCCTGTCCGAAGCGCCACCCACGGTCGGAGAGGCGCTCAGCGACCTGATGGCGGCGCGCGGTTGGACGGGTGCGGCACAGTGGGCGAAACGCGCCAATCGCATCGCACCGACGCTCGTGGGTGGCTCCAAGAAGCACGGCGGTCCCGACCTGGGACCCACCCGAGCCAGGCGCGCTTGGGCTGAGCTGGGCGTCAATGGCTCCACGATTGCGCCCGAGGCCCCTGATCCTGACTTTCAGGGGGACCCACGCCTGACGGTCCGCATGGCCGCCCGCATCCAAGGATTCCCCGACGATTGGGCGATCACGGGTGCGAAGACTAACGCGTACCGTCAGGTTGGCAACGCGTTCCCACCGCCAGTTGCCCGCGCGGTTGGCATCGCAATCGCCTCTGCTCTCAGGGCAGACAGTCGTGGGCAGGAGGCTGTCGCATGAGCATCAATCTCCTCGACGAGCGTCGGTTTTTCCACCGTCAGCTCACGCAGACGCGCACTCTGTCGATTAACGCGGAGGGGGTGGCAAGCAACGCCGACAAGTCTCAGCGTTTGTCCTGCGAGGTCGCACTGTCCATCGCCCGTCGCCTCGGTGCTGCGGAAGGCGTACGCAAGCTGGACGGACAAAGTGCCGGCAAGAACTTTGAGGCGGCAGTCGCTGCCTTCGTCAGTGCAACCTTCCCCGCATTGTCCGTGCTGCGTCCAGGCCAGTGGGAGGTCCTCAACGTTGGGAGCACGCGTCAGGGGCAATTCCTTGCCCAGTTTGAACCCTATCGCCACTTGAGTGAACTGACTGAGGCGATTGCACGGAATCCGACGCTGGCGACCGTCCTCGGTAACTCCTACGATATCTCTCCTGACGTCTTGGTTTTGCGTCACCCCATTCAGCCACAGGTATTGGCGGAGTCCGGGATCGTCATTGACGGGGCCGCTGAATATTCTCCTCTAATCTCTCGTTACTCCCACGCCCCCATCGTGCACGCGGTCATCTCATGCAAGTGGACGCTGCGTTCGGATCGCGCTCAAAACGCTCGCTCTGAGGCGTTGAACCTGATCCGGAATCGCAAAGGTCGCACCCCGCACATCATGGTTGTCACGGGTGAACCCGCACCGTCGAGGCTCGCCTCCCTCGCACTGGGAACAGGCGACATCGACACCATGTATCATGTCGCGCTTCCCGAATTGGTCGAGGCCACCCACGCCTCAAGCAACGCCGAGGCCATTAAGACGCTGGACAACCTCATCGACGGTCAGCGTCTGCGTGACATCGCCGATTTACCCCTCGACTTGGCGATCTAACGACGCACCCCTGGCGCGAACAGTGGTGCCCCAGGCGCTCTCGCGCCCGGGGCACCACTCACAGAACGTTTCACCTCACACGTCGAAAGGCGTGGAAATCACCATGCCGCCCGTCTCGATCTGGCCGGCCATGTCGGACAGGCCCAGCTTCAGGTCAGAAGACAGCATCGGCGTGTAGGCACCAAATCCGGTGAGGATCACGCCGCCGGACACTAGCGACACGGGGACAGTCGACGCAGGCGCGCCTGCCGTGGCATCGGAAATGAGCGTGTCCATTGCAGCGGAGTAGTCGAGAACAATACCGGTCAGCACGGGCGCACCAATAGACGAGCGCACCGCGTCGGTGATCTGGATGTAGCTGAACGAGTCGGAGAAAGACTGCGTGTCGACCTGCTCGACCACCTGCGGACCGGCCTGGCCCGACATGGGCGACTCGGCGGAAACGGCCTCGTCGCGGGTCAGACCCTTGAGGTCAGCCTTCGTCAAGCCCGACCAAATGAGACGCACCATCGGGTTGCCAGCCGCAGCGACAGCGCGCGCGGCACCCGCGTTGTTCTCTCCAGCGAGGGGCAAGATGATGTCGGCACCCTGCGCAATGAAGTTGGCGGCAGTAGCCTCAACGTTCTCGGCGCTGTCGACGAATGTCCCTTCCTTGGAGGCGTTGTTCCACCCCAGGATGGTGATAGACGTGCCCTTCGCGAGGTTGTAGGCGTCGACGCCTTCCGCGAAAGCATCCATCTGCGACGCAGTGACATTGTCACGCGACCCGCCGATGACAGCAAGCGTACCCGTCGTGGTCATGCCGGCCGACGCGTAGCCAGCCAGGTAGGCGGCCTCGGAGGCCCTGACGTTGATGACGGAACCGTTCTTGAGGGAGGTGGGATTGTTCTTCGCATCCGTGAACGAGGCACCGACGAGCGCGAAACGGACCTTCGGGTTGGCGCGCGCGGCCTCGGAAAGAGACGAGGCCGTGGTGGAGTCGGTGCCGACGATCAGCGTGCAGCCGGAGGCCGCGAGCGAGGCCGGTGCTGCCTCACCCGATCCGGCCTGATAGGTGATCGACGCCTTGTTCGCGGCATCCGCGAGGGCACGCGCGACGGGGTCCGTCGCGGGGTCCATGTGGGCACTCGAGGTAGCGGCGCAGACCTTCGCGGACGCGGCCGGGGTAGCGCCGGGCGTCGGCGAGCATGCACTCATAGCCAGAGCGGCCACCGTGGCCGTAGTAGCGAAGGCGGCGAAGGTCCGCTTGTTCACGTCTCATCCCTTTCGTCGGGGCGTTTTTCTGCCCAACACGGTACCAGCCGAGCCGCGCGCAACGCCGCCCGGGGCGGTGCACCTCACCCGATAGCATACACTCGAAGGGGGCGCGGAATCACCGTGAGTCACGGAGCCACTCGCTCCGCCTAGTGGAGGGCTGTCAGAGTAAGTCGGAGCGACCGGCCTCGGCAAGCGTATCGACGACGGACTTGACGGCCTGCGCACATTCTAGGCGCGTCACGAGGATCGCGTCAGAGGTCAGGGCCACCGCGACGTCGGGCACCCCGACGAGGGCGACGAGCGGGCCATCCTCACCCACGGATCCGTAGACGGCGGCACCCTCAGAGTCGATGCGGATGGCCTCACCGAGGTTCCCCGCAGCGGCAGCGATACCGGTCAGCGCCTCAAAGTCGCCCAGGTCCGTCCAGCCGAGGGCGGCGTCAGCGGGAACGACGGCCACTCCCCCGTCGGCAGCAACGGGTTCAGCGATGGCGTGATCGATGGCGATCTTGGTCAGGTGCGGCCAGTTCTCCTCCAGCGTCGCCTCGAACTGCGGCGTTCCCCACGAGCGCGCAATAGTCTCTAGGCGCGCGTGCAGGTCGGGCATGAGTCGGGCCAGGTGGGAGGCCAGGACACCCGCAGACATGATGAACATGCCCGCGTTCCACAGGTAGCCCTGGGACACGTAGCGGGCAGCAGTGTCCGCATCGGGCTTTTCGACGAACTCGGCGACCCGGCGGGCACGCCCGGCAGCGCCAGCCGCCCCGGCCTCGTCCTCACCGAACAGAGCAGGTCCGGGCGCGATGTAGCCGTAAGCGGTCGATGCCTCGGTGGGCGTCAGCCCAATCGTCACGACGTATCCGTCGCGCGCGGCACCAATCGCGGTTGCAACGGCGGCGCGCAGCAACTCGGGGCGCGCAATCAGGTGGTCGGCGGCGAACGAGCCGACGATGGCATCGTCCCCAAAGCGCTCGCGCACGACGTAGGCGGCCAATCCGATCGCGGCCATGGAATCGCGCCCCGATGGCTCGATGAGAAGCGTGCGCTCCTGCGAGGAAGCGAACTCGGGAAGCTGGGCGAGTACGCCATCGCGGTGCGCTTGACCGGTCACGATGGTCACGGACGAGGCCGCAGAAGCTAGGCGGTCCACCGTACCCTGCAGGAGGGTGCGGCCCGTGCCCGCCAGGTCGAGGAGGAACTTGGGACGGCGACGCCGCGACAGCGGCCACAGGCGGGTGCCGGCACCGCCGGCGGGGATGATCACGTGGAGGTCACTCATGCCCCCAGTATCGCAGATACGACGAGGGAGCGAGGCCAAAGCCTCGCCCCCTCACCGGAAAACGTCTGCTACGCGGGCCTCACTCGGCGTCGCCCGCAGCAGCGGCCTCTTCGGAGGCTTCCTCAGCCTCTTCAGCGGCGGCTTCCTGGACGGACACGATGACCGTCTCAGCGTCAAGCTCCACCTCAACGCCGGCGGGCAGCTTGAGGTCGGAGACGTGCACGGCGGAACCGGCCTCAATGCCCTCGATGGAGACCTCGACGTGCTCGGGGATGGAGGTGGCGGGAGCCTTCACCAGGATGGCGAACTCCTCCAGGGAGTGGACGGTGCCGGGGACGGGCTCGCCGATCACGACGACGGGAACCTCAACGTCGACCTTCTCGCCGGCCTTGACGGCCTGGAAGTCGGCGTGCAGAATGTCGCGGCGCACGGGGTGAACCTGAACGTCCTTGACGAGGGCCAGCTGGGACTTGCCGTCGATCTTCAGCTCAACGAGCGCGTTCTTGTTGCCACGGACGATCAGGAACAGATCGTGACCGGGAACGTCGAGGTGACGGGGCTCTTCGCCGTGGCCGTAGAGGACCGTGGGGACCTTGCCGGCGCGGCGGGCGCGGCGGGCAGCACCCTTACCAAACTCGGAACGCTCTTCGGCAAGCAGGACGGGGTTGTCGCTCATGTGTCTTTCCTTCGTTTCTCAGGTCCGGCGTCGGTGTCGGCAGAGTGAAGGAAACGCGAGGCATTTCAATTCAGGCCCTGTCGATAACGGCGGATACGGATCCGCCCTCGCCGGAGCAACCCAAACAGGATACCTCACGACGAGGGCGGATGTGAAGTAGGAAGCCGTCAGTTAAACAGCGATGTGACCGAACCGTCTTCGAAGACCTCGTGAATCGCGCGAGCCAGGAGCGGCGCGATAGACAGGACGGTGAGCTGCTCGAAGCGCTTCTCAGCAGGGATCGGCAGGGTGTCGGTGACGACAACCTCGGCGGCTCCGGACTCGGAGAGACGCTTGCTAGCCGGGTCGGAGAGGATACCGTGGGTGGCCACAACGATCACCTTCTTAGCACCGGCGTTGGTGAGGACGTTGATTGCCTCGGTGATCGTACCGGCGGTGTCGATCATGTCATCGACCAAGACGCATTCCTTGCCAGCGACATCGCCGACGACGCGGTTCGCGACGGCAACGTTCGGGCGAGTCGTGTCGCGGGTCTTGTGAACGAAGGCCAGGGGTGCGCCGCCCAGCTTCTTCGACCACTTTTCGGCAACGCGGATGCGGCCTGCATCCGGGGAGACAATGGCCGTGTTGGACAGGTCGACGCGACCGCGCACGTAGTCCACGAGGACCGGCATGGCGAAGAGATGATCGACTGGCCCATCGAAGAAGCCCTGCTCCTGCGAGGCGTGCAGGTCCACGCTCATGATGCGGTCAGCACCGGCGGTGCGGTACAGGTCGGCCATCAGGCGGGCGGAGATAGGCTCGCGGCCCTGGTGCTTCTTGTCCTGACGGGAGTAGGGGTAGAAGGGAGCGACCACGGTGATGCGCTTCGCGGACGCACGCTTGGCAGCATCAATCATGATGAGCTGCTCCATGAGCCACTTGTTGATGTCGCCCGCGATGGACTGCAGGACGAACACGTCGGCGCCGCGAACGGACTCGTTGAAGCGCACGTAAATCTCGCCGGAGGCGAAGTCGTAGGCCGTCACCGGCGAAACCCCACATCCGATTTCCTCGCCCACGGCGTGAGCCAGGTCCATGTGAGCTCGTCCAGAAACGAGGACGAGGTTCTTCTCTCCGGTGGTCACCAGTCCGCTCATGCGGTTGTCTCTCCTTGTGTTGGATCAGGCGCGAGGCGCCGCGATCAGTGTGCCGATGGTGGCGTATGGCGTAACCATCGTATCGGCTGCAACGCAGCCCTGACCGACCCACGCGGCGGGGACCACACTGCGGTCCCCGATTTCCGCATCAATCAGCGTGGCGTTAGGACCGATTTCACAGTCGGCCCCAACGATGGTGGTACCCCGCAGGCAGGTGCCGGGGTAGATGGTGGTGTCCGCGCCGACCGATACGTCGACATCGACCCAGGTGGAGGCCGGATCGACGATGGTCACGCCCGAGCGCATGAGCTCGACGCAGATGCGTCGGTTGAGTTCGGCGCCCAGCTCGGCGAGTTGGACACGGTCGTTCGCACCGGCGCTCTGCCAGTGGTCGGTGAGCTCGAGGGCTCCGGCGGTGCGTCCGGCGGGTGCCGCGGCCGCGAGGACGTCGGTCAGGTAGACCTCGCCCTGATCATTGTCGGTGCCAAGCGACGCCAGGGAGGCGCGCAGGAAGTCCGCATCGAAGGCGTAGATGCCCGCGTTGATCTCGTTGATGGCCGCCTGCTCGGGGGTCGCGTCGCGCTGCTCGACGATGGCGGTGACCGTGCCGGAGGCGTCGCGGATGATGCGTCCGTAGCCGGTGGGGTCTTCGACGCGCGAAGTCAGGACGGTGACGGCGTGGCCCGCGCCCTCGTGGGTGGCGACCAAGTCGGCCAGGGTGTCCGTGGAGAGAAGGGGGACGTCGCCGTAGGTGACGACGATGGTGCCGGGAGCGGGGGCGACGGCCTCGTCGAGGGCCGCGAGGCCACACTGGACGGCGCGGCCCGTGCCGGGAATCTCATCCTGGTCGGCGATGATGGCGTTCGGGCTGACGCGCGCGATCTCGGCGGCGACGACCTCGCGCTGGTGACGCACGACGGCGACCAGGTTCTCTGGGTCGAGACCCTGGGCGGCCCGCAGCGCGTGCCCGATCATGGACAGGCCGGCGAGGGGGTGCACGACCTTCGGGAGGGCTGATTTCATGCGCGTTCCCTGACCGGCGGCCAGGACGATGACGGCGGCGGGGCGAGACATGTTCCTCCTCAGGGGTTAACGGGCCCGAGACGGGTCCGATCGCTCCGCCCCTAGGATTCGAACCTAGACTAAAGGCACCAAAAACCTCTGTGCTGCCGTTACACCAAGGCGGAATGCGTCCACAGTGATGATACCCGGACCCCGCGCACGCTTTCAAACGCGCCGCACGCGATCGCGAAGGTGAACGCCCACCCCGCCCAGGCCTCGTCCCGTGTGATACTGGGAGCATGGCTGAGAAGAGGACACGCATGAGCGGCTTCGCGCGCCGCGAGCAGTTGGTGAGCGTGGGGCGTTCCCTGTTCGCCGAGAAGGGTTTCGGGGCGACCAGCGTCGAGGAGATCGCCGCCCGCGCGAAGGTTTCTAAGCCCGTCATCTACGAGCATTTCGGCGGCAAGGAGGGCCTGTACGCGGTGATCGTCGACCGCGAGGTGCAGGCGCTCATCACGTCGCTGCAGTCCTCCCTGGAGTCGTCGGAGCGCCCGCGCCTCATCCTGGAGAATGCGACCCTGGGCCTGCTGGATTACATTGAGCGCAACACGGACGGCTTCCGCGTGCTGGTGCGCGACGCGCCTTCCGACCGCACGGCGGGGTCTTTTTCGTCGATCATGGGCGATGTCGCCACCCGCGTCGAGCACATCATCGCCGAGCAATTCAAGCGCTCCGACTTCGACGCCACCTGGTCTCCCCTGTACGCGCAGATGCTCGTCGGTCTCATCGCTCAGGTCGGGCAGTGGTGGCTGGACGATCGACGCATGAAGAAGGACGAGGTCGCCGCCCACGTCGTCAACCTCATTTGGAATGGCCAGCGCGGCCTGCGCCCCCACCCCACGCTTCGGGTGCGTGCGAGCGACGGGCGTTGAGTTAATCTTTGGCAGATACGACGAGGCCGTGGCGGGGATTCCCAGCCACGGCCTCGTTCGCGTGTGGTGCGATCAGCGCGCCTCGTAGGAGAGGCAGTCCGCGGTGCCCGCGCCGACCGAGATGGAGGCGGCGGTGCACTCGAGGGCGTTGTTGTGGGCGCAGTCGGCCTTCTGGCAGGCGCCGACGAAGGATTCGGCCTTGGCGAGGCCGCCCTTGACGGTCAGCGGGATGAAGGTCGTGCAGGAGGTCGAGTAGCCGACGGTGATTGCGGCGGCTCCGCAGTTCTTCTCCTTGTTGTAGGAGCAGTCGGTGACGGAGCAGTCGAGGATGCGGGGCATATCTGCCATTGGAGTGTCCTTTTCAACGTGGCCCCGTGGGGCCTCTTCGTAGCCGGTCGCGGCCGGGTTGGTCGCGCTGTTGACTCCAGTGATACGCCTTTTCGCAACATGTGCAAACGAAGCGTGTTTTCGTTGAGATTCCAATGCTTAGCGCAAGCCTTCAGGGAGTGATTTTCGCGCTTTTACCATCACTAATTACGTAAATAAATGAGGCGATTATGTTGCGTAATTCGGGTAGGTGAGCCTGCGCTGGGCGGGTGTGGCGCGCCTACCCTGAGGGGCTTCACGACAAGGATTCGCCCGCGCCACCGAGGCAGCGCGGGCTATCGCAGCTGAGAGCATACGAACAGGAAACGAACGCATCGCGGACCCGAATCAGCGGACAATGAGCATGACCGCGCCGGGACGCTCACCGTTACCTCAGGTACGGGTAACCCAGCCACCGACGAAGCAGAGGCCCGCCATCGGGGAGCAAGTATGCATTGAGCAGCTCGGAGGGAGTCACATCGTAGAGCCAGGCGAGAGCCACGCAGTAGCGCGCCCCCGAGGCCACAAATTCCAAATGCTCGCCGTGAGGCCCATCAAGAGCAACATAACTCCACGTGGGAGTTTCTTGAAGCACCCAACCCGACGGGAGTTCGTCAGCTTTGGTTGGAACACCCAACGCCGGGAGCCCCAAACTATGGCGCAAGATCGAGACCGTGTAGTTGACCATCACCTTCTGCGTCAACTCGACCGAGGACGAACTGAAAAAGCCACATTTTCTCACCTTCCCTCGTTCTTCTTCGTCGAAGCAGTATTGCCCGTCCTCCAACCACAGGAGCATTCCCGATCCGAACCCCGCATCGATCGACAGGCCGGTGTGCCCCCGTTTGAAGCCGTTGTATACCTCAAGCCCGGTGTGCCGGTTCATGACCGCCGCGTACTCGTCCAGGAAGGCCATCGGGTCATTCCTATCCCCGGAGGTTCCCCTGCCGAAGATTCGTCCCAATGCGTTCAGCACCGTCTTTCTCCTTTCGAGCCGAAACTACACACTATCTCGCCCGCACCCCATGTCGACACGAACAGCGTCAGGAAAGCCACTGACGCAGGAGAGGGCCCCCTGATGGATCCACATATCCAGCGAGGAGTTCATCGAAATCAATTTGCATCACGTGGGACAGTTGATTGAGTTCCGGATGCACCGGGAAGATTGTACGCATCTCCATCGGAATATATGCGCCGTCCAGGGTGAGGCGGCCAGTAATAGGGGTCAGCTGCTCGAAGCCCCACTGGGGCGACACGCTTTCAAGCCCCGCAGGAACACCGATGCGCGGCCACCGGCGGCGCCACCGCGCCTTTTCGCCGATGCGCATGATCGCCCATTTCAACATAATCTCGCCATAGTCGCTAATCATGGTCGGAACGCGAGCTTCTAAATACTCACTCTCACCATAGAACGCTTGAGGGCGTCGCGCATTTTTCGTATCCCAAATATGCTGCCAACTCCGCCCAGCATCCCACGTAAGTGCTACACCACCACCGTTATAGACGGACGGGATCGCCCCACTTTCGCGAGCGAAATCGATAAGATCTTCTGTAACGGACATCAGTAATTTCCTTTTGCTTCAAGAATTCCAAGCTGCAGACATTCGCCCGCCGTCAGCGGATAGTCACCAAGCATAAATTGCACCTGACGCGCTCCCCCAGGCATGGAGAACTGCGGAACATTGATTCCCGTTCGAATAGAGAAACCGGTCGGCAACTTCACGACACGGTATTGAAAGTAGGGATCATTCACTGCGAGAATATCAAGGGATCTTTCTTCCAGCGAAAAGGGGGTGCCATTTTCAGGGAGCTGCCAGAAATACTTTCCGTACGGTAGCCCGAGCCGATCCACGTAGGAGCCAAATGTCTTCGTATAGGCGAGAAAGCTCGTAAAGGTCTGAACAGTGCTTCTATCCATCCGAGCAAGCACTGTCGGCCCGTCCGGCACCCATTTCAAGACTCCCGAATTAGGGAAGTTCGGCGAGTGAACGTCGGGCACTTCACTGAGTCCCATCTTTCCATTCCTTTCCATTCTATTCACTTGCGCAAGCCAATTTACTCACGCACTTCATTGATACTCTTACACCCGAGACTCTCATCGCACATAGGGTCTCCCAAGCCACCGTCGAAGCAATGGGCCACCATCGGGGAGCATGTATGCGCGCAGCAGCTCGGAGGGAGACACCCCATGGAGCCAAGCGAGCGGAACACAATGAGACGGATTCCAAGTCACAAATTCCAGCAACTCACCCATTGGACCCGTCATACCCTCATAGCAAGCAGATGCAGTCTTACATACTGACCACCCTACCGGAAGTTCATCGATTGTATTAGGAACACACAAGCTAGGAAAACCCAATGCATGGCGCAAGTAAGATACTGTACAATTTACCATAACAATTTGCGTCAACTCAATCGACAGTGAACTAAACAGCCCACCCCTCCTAACTTTCCCCCGCTCTTTCTCATCGAAACAAAATCGCCCATCCTCCAACCATAGCAACCAGCCATCGCCACAACCAAAGTCGAGAGAGAGATCAAAACCCCCCTCGTTGAACCCATTGCGAACTCCAATGCGCACATATCGATTCATTACTATTGCATATTCATCCATGAATTCCAACAGGTTCATCCTTCCCCTTCAGAATGCCATTTGCAAGAAGGTCCTGAACGCTCGCAGGTTCACCGTTACTCTTCATTACCTGCAACTGCGTAGCTCCACCTGGCTGCTGGTTCCACGCAGCAGCCTTTCCTGACTTAATTGTCCACCCCTCCGGCAGAGGATCCTCGGTGAACTCGTACTGGTAGTAGTAGTCATTCACAGATGTTGGACGAAGCGATCGCTCTTCAAAAGAAGCCGGAACCCCATCCTCTATCACCCCTAAATAACTTCCACCGGGATGTCCGATACGATCAACATCTGTACCGAAGTCGTTCACATATTCAGCAACCGAGGAATATACTTTCGGCTCACCGTCGTAACCGTCATTCGGAGGCCAATGATCAACCCATTCTTCCTCGCCTTCCTCATTGACCTCAAAATGCCCGTTTTCAGCTTTCCACTCCTCGTAGGTATAAGAAGATCCGTCAGGCTTTACGCCCAATACCAGTTCGCGCTGGTTTGCAAGGTCTCCACCTTTCACACCATCTACCAAGCCTTCAGTCGGCGGAGCAGTACCACCTGCCTGCTTGGGGAGCAGCGGGATTCTTTCCATGAGATCGTCCGCACTTCGAGGGAGGACACGTAGTCGTTTATCTGTCCATTCATTGGCCAGATCTTCCATCCCGTGAGTACGCAGATAATCGTCTAGATGTGAAGACAACCTCCCAACTACCCCATCCGCTCCAATACCCAGACGCCCGGCCCCCTTCAGAGCAACAGCACCTAGCCCCATCCCCATATCCCGCAGCATCATGCCTTCGCCAATGATAGGTAGGGATTCAAGCACTGCAGCGGCACGAGCCGCATTTCCACCGCCAGCGGTGAGCGCAGCAAGAACTGCAGCCGGAACAAGTTCACCGAGTGCGGCGCCGGGGTCGTCTTTCCAGCCTTCAACATTGAGCAGAGCAAGCGCCATTTTCTTCGCGAAGCCTGCCGGGTCCGCCAAGATTGCATCACGCAGCGCAAGCATGTCCTCGTGGGGGAGCGTTGCCTCCTTCGCCTTCAGTTCATCCCAGGTGATCCACCCCAGCATGTACCGTCCATAGTCCCACATGCCTTCAAGAGCCATGCCATACTGCATGGAGAGTAGCCCCCAAACGGCATCAAAGATGCCCGCAACCGCACGTTTCATGAAATGAACGGGGGCCCACGACGGATCCGGAGAACGATTAGCCTGTTCGTGCAAAGTTTGAGCAAGAGTCTCACCAGCAGCATCCGTATCGCTTACTGCTGCTTCGAAATCGGCGACAGCCTGCGCTTTCTTTGCCTCACCAGGTCTCGTGTCCCACTCTGGATGATACGAAAAATCTACTATAGGCAATCCAAATATATCGGTCTGCGGGTGCTCGTCTGCCCACTTCCGTTCCGCGAGAGCCGCTTCGACGGAAGCGATTCCCTCTTCATACGCTTCTTTAGCTTCAGCAGCACGCGTTTGAGCTTGCTCGAGCGCCGACGCATAGACTTCCCAGGCATCTGCGGCACGGCCGAAAGTCGCTGAGGCACACCACCATTTTTCCGGCTGTAGCTTAAAATGTTCATGAAAACGCTCAGCTGCACGCCCACTCCAGCCAGACACTGAAATCTCTTGCAATGACCACGCGATTCTCTCAAAATCGGAGGCACGATCACGCATGACAGCAATCCGCCCGCGGATGGCAGCAGGATCGCCCTTGATCTCAAATGTCGGAGCACCTTGATGTGTCACACTCACGCTAAACCCCCTTCACCAGTGGTTCTGTGGAGATAGCAGCTGCCGCATCACGAGCGCGGGTCATTGCCTCATCACAAGCAGTCATATAGTCAGCGTAGATCCCGGTAACCTTGCCCAGCCGACCAGCTGCTTCGGAAATATCTCGAAGCATCCCGTTGAGCCCCTGATCCCACTTGGTATTAAAGCTCTCCAATCCCCCAACTACAACAGGATCTGCAACCATTCCAGAGTTTGGCGTATAGTCTGCAACATCATAGGTTTGATTGCGTTCTTGCAGTTCACTGAGCTTTGTAACCGCTGTGGCTAATGCCTCGAGATCAACTTCAAAATCATGATTCGTCATCACATTCTCCTAATCAACGGCAGCGAATGCGAGAGTTTCAGCGTTAACGCCAGCCTTGCGAATGTCTTCAAATGCTTGTTTCAGAGAATCTAAGGCAGCGGCCAGTTCCTCCGCACGATCGTTAAGGCGCTGCGCACACTCCTTTTGTGCCTGCCGAGCCTCAGAACTTTCCGTCCATTCAGCAAGCTCAGCATCCACAAGGTCTGACATGTCCGTATTTCCATCGCGCATTTTAGATGCCTCATGCTCGATATCATCGATCATATTGTTCGCTGCAGACTCGCAAAATATGAGGTCATGACCACTCATTTAACACACCCGAATACGCTGGCATCAATAATCACGTCAGTCGCTTGTTCTTCAGCTACAACGAGCGCCTCATCAACAGAGATTAGCGCCAGCGCATAACGATCCAAATCTGCAACGTGCGCATCTTTTGCTTCTCGCCATGCTGTCAAAGCTTCATTCAAGATCGACACATATGTCCCATTCACCCTAGAAATCTGACCGATAAGATCTTCCTCGAGCATATCCCCGATGTCTATAAGCGCATTTTCGAAGTCAACTACATAGCCCGCAGCCTTTGTTTGCGCGCCAATAGTGAGTCCAAACCCAGGTCCGCTCACTACGAACTCCTCCCTCATCGGATCCGGAGAGCAGCTGACCCTACTCACTCAACCACTCGTTCAGTTGCCATCATAGTCAGTCACCCGGCCGTGTCAATGCTCCTCGGAGTATTCGCTCTTGCCACAGATGGACCACGGGTGACTCCCATGCTCGACCACACGTGCCGCCAGCTGCGGCCAAACTGCCACGTGAGCGCCAGGCGATCGCTCACGCAGACGCCCCTCGCCCGCGCCACCGAGGCGGCGCGGGCGAGGGGCAGTATCGACGAGTCGATGCTCAGGAAGCGCTCACTTCGCCGACCAGAAACGAATGACGCTCTGCGTGCCATCATCGTTGCGTACCGAGCGCGTCAGCTCACCGACGTACTCGTAGGAACCCGCGAAGTCCGTCGAAGAGACGGGAAGATACGAGGGCACATCGCCGGTCGTAAAGTTGTAGACACGCACCTCACCCTCCTGCGAATACTCCATGTCGCCCGTGAGCTCAACGCCGTCGGCCTTAGAGACCCAATAACGGTGAGTGGTCCCGTCAACGCCGCGCTCATCGCGCTGGAACCAGTACAGGGAGTAGTTGTCCGTCTCGGGAACCCCGCGCACGACCTCGCCGTTCACCTCGGCGTAGTTCACGACCTGGTTCTTGGGCGTGTACCCGGCCTCGTCGTCGCGCTTGTTATCGCGCAGCGTGATACCGCGATAGGACAGGGCATCCTCACCGAGGCCGAAGTCGGCGCGAATCTCCTCAGCGTAGGGGCGCACGATAACGTTGTCGGTCACCGTGACGTTACGAATCTCGCCCCTCGCCTCCTGGAAGTCGATCGCGCCGCGCGTCTTTCCATAGAAGTCGTTCGTCGTGCCCGAACGCACCAGCTTGTTGTGGGCGATCGTGATGCCCTCATCCGTGTTCAGGTCGAAGTTATGCCCCTCGAACACCGTGTTCAGGCGGATGCCGGCTCCGGAGAAGTTGTTGATGAGCAGGTTGTCGCGGATGACATGGGACTTGCCGCCAAAGAGGCCGATCCCCGAGGCCCGCCACCCCAGCTCAACCGTGTTGCCAATGAAGGAGTTGGCCTCGGCGACGCGCGCCTCACTATGCGAGTACGTGTCGATGCTCGACCAGGAGGCCAAGCCATCGTCGCCGTTGCCGCGCACCGACGAGTTACGCACCGTCGAATGGGCGGTGCCCTGCGCGAAGTTCACGCCATCGGCCAAGTTGTTACGAATGCGGGCATTCTCGATGACCATGCCCTCCGTGTATCGCATGTTGCTGGCGTCCACGTAGTCGCCCATCCAGAAGCCGCACTCGAAGTGCTCCACCCACACGTTCGCCACGCGGGTGTTCGATCCCGCCGAGCCGGAAAAGCCCTTGTACTGAGCATTCTGCGAGTAGCGGGACTTCAGGTTGGAGGACATGTAGAAGTCGGTGATCGTCACGCCGCCGACCTCATGGTTGAACGTGAAGCCGCCTCCGGCGACCTGGTCCGACGTGAAACGCAGGTCGGTGTACCACATGCCCGCACCCTGGATCGTCAGGTCGGAGTGATTAATGCCGATCTGGCGGCCCAGCTCCCAAGTGCCCGCGGGGATGTAGACCGTCTTGGAGGGGGTGTTCGCGGCCTGATCCATCGCCCAGACCAGCGCGTCAGAGTCGTCAACACCATCACCGGGCTTGGCACCCTCGTAATCACTGATACTCACGGCGCCCGCAGGACGCGAAACCTCGGGCAGCGCCTCCTCAAGCTCGACGAAGTCAATGCCGTAGGCGTTCTGATCGTCGCCAACCTTAACGATCTGAATATGATCACCCGCGCGAACCTGACGATTCAGCAGCGTGTGCGTCTCGTCGAAGCGGAAACGGGCAACGGTAGACGAGGGCGCCTGGCTGGGCTCGTCATACACGAAATCGCCGCCGACATACTGCCAGGCAGCCTCGGAGGAAAGGTCCAGCGTCGCGGCCGTTTCACCGTTCACGCGCACGTCAACGCGGCCGGAGGTGTGATCCGGCAGGGTGAAGCGCAGGTCCAGTGCGTTGCCCGGGACCGTGGCCGTGAAGTCGACGGAGGAATCCTTGTCATTCAGGGCCACATAGGACTGGCCCGAGGCCTCAATGGCCGTCGATTCGATGTCGTCAGAGCGCTCGAGGGTCGTCCCCTCAGAGCGGCTCGCTTCCTCCGCCTCGTAGCGGGTGTAGGGAAGATTCGCGCCGTAGTGGT